>Ga0163109_10000462_pt1 | contig 32806 bp, 27 predicted proteins | sample CRUFie1St13metaG_FD_108704 | JGI IMG/M metagenome (GOLD analysis project Ga0163109, IMG submission 108704) | Marine microbial communities from the Costa Rica Dome - CRUD Field 142mm St13 metaG | ecosystem: Environmental > Aquatic > Marine > Oceanic > Photic zone | place: Costa Rica: the Eastern...
TCGTTGCTCGCACCAGAATAATATAACGTACTTTTTTTAACTTGTCCTTTCTCCTCAACTGGATAGTTATTTAATGGTGGATTTGCTAAACGACTTCTATGATTGCCACTGAATCCTTCCTTTTTTTGATAGTAATGTTTAACATTCACATTGGACTTTTGTTGATTTTGATTAGATAAAATATACATTGCTCCTAACCCAACTAATACTATACCCACTTCCATTTATATATATATGTTCAATATAAATAATTATTTAATACTTAATTAATTATTTAATTTAAACAAGGTAATTTGGGAACGTAATTATCTCTTTCTAAAAGTCTTGTATTTAAATTATTATGAAAATGAAAGCACGTATTTTCTTGGTGATTTAATAGAGGAATATCGATAGGTTGATTTGGTAATGACCTATAACTTCTTGCGGGGTGGGTAGCTCTACTTTGGTCAGTAATAGGGGCATCGCATTTTTCATATTTAATAGCGCTACTTTTTGCTACTCCTTTATTTGGGAATTCAAGCGTTGTGCAATATTTTTGTAAAGGTCTTGTATATCCTTTTAAGTCGCTATCAATATCTATAGGATGACCATTACTAACACTTCTATTATTACCACCGAACTTTTGTAATCTTACTTGAGGATCATCCATATAACACGTAGTTTTATGTGGTCCGGGGACATTCAACATATATCTACATAATCCTGTTGACTCTTGTAATATTTTCTTTGTTCTTAAATCATCATAATTATATCTTGTGAAAGCCATATATATTAATTATAAACATATTAATTATTCATAATTAATATATTATTCTTAAATATAATTAATCCAATACATATTTATCGTTTAATGCTTGAACTGCTGTGGCTAAAGTAGCGAGAGCTTGTGACATATCATTTAATGCGTCTTTTATGTTTGCGTCGCTTATATAATTAGCACTTGATGAATTCGTATTTTGATAGCTAACTTGTTGATATGCTGTCGCGTAATCAATTTGTGTTTTATCAATATCGCCCCAATTAGCATTTCCAGTACCATCATATTTTAAGAATTGACCACTTGTTCCAGCACTGTTAGTATATGTAACAGAACCAAGTGTCATTTTACCTGCTGTTTTAACGTCAGTAATAGATGTATTGCCCAATTGAATCGTATTATTAGTATTGACTTTTGAATTATATCCTATTGCCGTGGCGTTAGATAAATTATTATAAGTTGCCGTGGCTCCACTTGATTTTCCAATAAAAGTATTATTTTGTCCGGTTGTATTAACTGAACCAGATTGATGTCCTATGCTAACATTACCCTGACCACTACTATTATTTTCTAAAGCGCTTGAACCTATACTAACATTTGTGCTTCCTGTTGTATTACTTTGTAAGTTATTTTTACCTATCGCGATATTATTTTGTCCGCTTGTAATTATTTTCAATGCATTTAATCCAATTCCTATATTATTTATGGCGTTACTCAAAGTTCCATGATCAGTAGTTCCTAATAGAATACTATTGTTAAAATCATCTATATTGCTAACACAATCAGATAAATCGTTAATTTTTACATCTTTAAATTCGGCTCTAATAATATTATTACTGTCAATTTCAACATTTTTTCCTGTAATTAACAAAGGTTGTAACGTGTTTAATTTATTTTGTAGATTACTCACATGTGAGATTTGAAGTGAATTATTAACAACAGTATCTTGCTTACTATTTAATGCTGCTTGTAGTCCGCTTGTTTTTGCTATAGTTAAATCACCATCAAGTATAATAGCTTGTTTTTGAGATAAAGTATTAACTAAATTGAATACCTTAGTTTGTGGTAAACTATTATCTTGTATTAATTCTTGTTTTCCATTTAATAAAGATTGTAAGTTTGTAACCTTTGAAACAGGAAGCCCATTATCAGCAATAACATTTTGTTTTCCGTTTAATGCAACTTCAAGCCCATCTACTTTATTTTGAGATAAACCACCTACACCAATTAAAGGTTGCTTTCCATTTAAAGCAGTGGATAATCCTGATATTTTTGCGAAATCCAAATCTCCATTTTGAATAGTATTTTGTTTGTTGGTTATTGCCGTAGCATTATTTGCTATATTAGTAGTATTATTTGTAATATTAGTTATGTTAGTTTGTTGTTGTGTTAATACAGTATTCATGCTGGTATCTAATATACTTATTTTTGTAACTACTGAAGATCCAATCCCATTAGGGTCTCCAATAGCATCACTTAATTCTTTTAGTGTATCCAAAGCAGCAGGTGCGCCATTTAATAATGTATCTAACCTTGATTTTTGTGTATTGATATCAGTGGTATTCGTAGAAATATTAGTAGTATTAGTAGAAACATTGTTCGATATGTCATTTATATTAGTAATGTTTGTGTTTATTTTTGAAAGATTACTTACACTACGAGGACCAATAATATTATCTACATTTGCCATGCTTATATCCAAAATATTAACACTTGAATCAATAGTTGTTTTATGATTATTCAATACTATTAATGATGAGGCGTGCTGATTTAATAAGTTGCTATTAGATGATAATTGATTTGTATGTGATGTTATACTTGTTTCTGCTGTTGTCATTCTTGTTTGTAGTGCGGTAATATCACTGTCATTACTTGAAATATTACCAGCATTAGTATTAATATTTGTAACATTGGTTGCTATATTATTGGTATGTGTAGTTAATGTTGAATTTATAGTGGCAATGTCATTATCATTATTAATAATATTTTGTTGATTTGTTGCTATATTGGTTTCATTACTTGAAATATCAACAACAATAGCATTTAAACTTGCGTCTATTCTATTCAAATGAGCATTGTTATTTGAAATATCTTGAATATTTTTTTGAATCTTAGTTAAATTATTTGATATATTTGTTGTGTTTAAATTTCTTTGAGATGTATTCGCACTTACATCTGTTATAATATTTGAAATTTGTGTAGTATGTGTTGTTATCGTAGTATTATTTGTGGATTGTTGTGTTGATAAAGCAGTTACACTGTTAGAAAGTGTTGTATTGTTTGAAGCAATTGTAGAAATGTTGTTATTAATAGAATTTGTATTATTAGTTATTCTTGTATTGAAAGCATTTTGTGATATATCATGCTTATTTGTTACTGTAATCAGTGCGTTAAAACTAACATCATGAGCACCCAATTTGGTTATTAAACTACCAGATAAATTATTTGAATCACCTACAATATCTGATATTTCCTTTAATGTATCTAAAGCGGCGGGTGCGTCTCCAACTACTTTATTGATAGCATTTGAAATAGCAGTATCTGTATTATTAGATAAATCTATAATAGCTTGTTGGTTTGCGAATATTTGTGGGTAGGATGTTAATTGACCAGTAACCCATGTTTGTTTATATATATCCCATTGTATAATATCATCGTGTTTCAATACTCTTTTACCAGGGAAATCAGCAATATCTGTACTTAAAATTTTACCATCCAAAGAACCAATTCTATCTTTTTCATGTTTCGATGCGTACATAGACATATATTAATTATTAACATAATAAATAATTAATATTTCTAAATTAGGCTATATTTTGCAAAGCGACTTTTTTCCATAAACCAGTTCCCGTGCCTGTACAAATGTATAGATAATTAGAATCGTATCTTATTTCTCCTGCCGTTCCGGATGTATTTGAATCAGGAGCCGTAGAAGCATTTTTAATAGTATTTGTTTTCTCTGCTTCTCCATTAATATTTCCTATAATAGTAGAACTAAAAGTTTTATTACCAGCTATTGTTTCGTCCCCTGTTGTTTGAACGCGGTTAGACAAGGCAGTTGTTACTGTTGTAGAAAAATTTGCATCGTTACCTAAAGCACTTGCCAATTCATTTAATGTATTTAAAACAGCTGGAGCACCATTTGTTAATGTAGAAATGGCAGCAGTATTATTTGATATATCATTTTTATTAGTATTTATTTGATCCAAATTAGCGTTGGCAGTAACAGTAATAAAATTAAGTTTTGTAGAGATAGAGGAAGCTAATTTATTTATAGTAACAGACGTATTTTGAATATTATCTGTTCTCACTTGACCATCACCAATATTTGATGTATTAACACAACTAATATCTAACTTGGCATTTGTAATGGCATTATCGGCTATCTTTGCTGTAGTAATATTATTATCTGCTATTTTCGCTGTTATGACAGCATCATCCTTTATTTTACCACTTGTTACACCATTATCCGCAATTTTATCTGTTGTTACATTACTGTCCGCAATTTTATCTGTTGTTACATTACTGTCCGCAATTTTATCTGTGGTAATATTTCCATCAGCTATTTTTGACGCTGTAATGTTGTTACTCAAGATTTTATCTGTAGTTACAGAACTATCTTGTAATAAATTCGTTGATATTTGGGCTGCCGAAATGTGTTTTGATAGAATTGTGGCGTCTGCTATTTTTGCTCCTGTTACAGCACTATCAACAATATTTGATGTATCTACACAACTAACATCTAACTTGGAATTTGTAATAGCATTATCATTTATTTTAATAGTAGTAACGGCTCCACTATTAATTAGTGCTGTTGTAATAGAGTTATTTGTTAATTTAGAAGTTGTGATTGTGTTATTGGCTATTTTAGGATTTGTAATAGCATCATTAGCTATTTTAAGTGTTGTGATAACATCGTTTTTTAACTTGTTGGTAGATATTTCATCATTTAAAATATGTTCTTCTCTTACAGCATTATTTTCTAATCTGGTATCATCTATAACACCTAACGCTAATTTGTCGCGAGTTACATTTTGATTTGTAATTTTATCAGTAGTAATGGCGTTATTTTTAATTTGTGTAGTGTCAACAGAATCGGCAGCCATTTTATCTAATGTAATATTTGCTGTTTTTATTTTACTTGTGATAATAGCATTTTCTTTTATTTGATTTGAATCTACGGAGTTATGTGATAGTTTGGCATTAGTAATCGATGAATTTGGTATTTTTGAAGCTATAATGGCATTATCAAGTATTTTTGCGGATGTTACGGCAGAATCAGCTATTTTTGTTGTAGTAACAGCAGAGTTACTAATATCAACAGTATCAAGAAGGCCGGGTGCTAAATGCTCACTGTTAATAGCATTTAATCCAATTTTGATAGATGTAATATTTCTATCAGCTATTTTATTAGTAGTAATAGCGGCATTGCTAATATCAGAAGTTGTTACATTAAGTGGTGCTATTTTATCTAATGTAATAGCATTATCAAGTATATGTTCGCTCCTTATACAATTATTGGCTAATTCTAAATTTGTTATGGTCCCTAAAGCTATTCTATCGTTAGTAATAGTTCTTGAGGCTATCTGGTCTTTCTCTATTGTGTTATAAGCAATTTGATTTTTAGTAACAGAAAGAAGGGCTAATTTTTGAGTATGAACGGATTCATTTTTTATTTTTTCAACCGTGATAGCGTTATTTGCTATTTTATCGGTTGTTATATTACTGTCTAATATTTTGGCCGTAGTTACAGAATCATCTATTATCTTATTTGTAGAAATACAATTATCAGCTAATTTGTTTGTAGGAATATTTCCTTGTAATTTATCTTGAGTGATAGAACCAGCTAATTTAATGTTGGTAATAAGAGAATTTTTCAATTTATCTGTAGTTATAGAATCATTTTTTATTTGTGTGGTATCAATAGAATCAGCGGCCATTTTATCTAATGTGATAGCGCTTGCTGATATTTTATCAGTAGTAATCACGGCATTAGGAATGTGATTAGATGTTAAAAATCCATTTGCTAATTTACTACTCGTAATACTACCTTCAGCATATTTGCTATTGGTAACATTTCCATCTAAAATTTTTGCGGTGGTTATAGCATTATTATCGATTTTGTTTGTGGTAACGCAATTTGTATCAAGTTTATTTGTAGAAATACTATTATTTACAATTTTATCTATACTTACTGAACCGGCAGCTAATTTACTACCAGTAATTGAACCATCACTAATATGTGAAGTTGTGATAGCGTTAAGATTAATAGGTTGTGTAACGGTTAACAAATCTATAGTAGTGTTGTGTTGATTTAAACGAGTAATTAAATCGTTAGTAGTGCTTCCAGGGTCACCAATAGCATCAGCAATTTCTTTTAAAGTATCTAATGTATTGGGAGCACCTCCAATAAGATTATCTATAGCGGCATTTAATTCGGCACTTGTTACAGCATCTTTACCGGATGTAACCCAATGTTGTTTATGTTCATCCCACATGATAAAATTACCGTGAACACGATTTGTAGGAAAATCTTTAATATCGGAACTGTGTAAATTTTGTGATATTTGTTTTCTTTCTTGTCTTAAACGTGAAGAATTTCTAAACATATATTAATTATTGTTATAATTATTATTCAATAATTAATATTAATTGGAGGAAAACGGACCTGAAGCTCTTTGACTTTTTTCTATAACTAATGGTTCTGGTAAAAAAACATTATTTCTTGAAAACCATTTGCAATATTTACGTTTATTCATGGATGGTTTTACATCAGGCTGTTTTTCTACTAAATTTGTAGATCCTATTCCAAATAAAGAACTTTCAATATCAGCAGCATTATTTGATAATATATGATTATTATAACCCGTTGTCATCATACCATTAATAATTCCTAAATCAGGTAAGCAATTGTTATTATGTTTGCTTACTCTAATATCAGTTTGACAATTAGATATTCTATCAAATCTTTTTTGTTGTTCACAATAATAACCTTGCCCATTTTTCATATTTGTGCTTGCCATAATATATTAATTATCAAGATAATAAATTCATAATTTCTTTGAAATTATCATTTGAAATTTTATTATCATTGTATAAATCTTTTATACAGTTGTGAAAATTTTCATAATAATCGAATGAAAATAAAAATGTCATTGCGAATTTTTCATCTAATGTAAAAGGCATTTTAAAACCGTATTCTATACTTTTTTTCAAAATACTTGAGAACTGTTTATTATCTTTGAATTTTATATAAATGTTATCCTGAATTTCCACCATTTTATCAGTCCATTCTTTTAAATTGCAAGCTTCTAACAATTGCTTTCTATATGTAGTATCACCTACATCACCATCGATATGTTTGTAATATACTTTATAATTATAATTATACATTATATAAAATGAATGATTATATGTTTAAATTATTTTCTTTTGAAATAATCCATATCACGCGTTAATTCTCTGGATGGTAATCCGCCTCTGATCCAACCATTAGCAGCAACACCTTCAACAAGATTAGCAGGGTTTTGGATAGTGGATTTTAAAGATGGTACGAGGTCATCATCTCTATTAACCAATTGTTTTTCAGTAATAGTTTTGCAACTTTTTTTATCTAAAACACTTGCGCCTTGCATTAATTTAGATTCAAGAACAGGATTAGATGGTCCTCTTCCTAAAAATGGTACAGTTAAATAAGGTCTTTCTTGTAAATTAATTCTACATTTTGGATTAGTTTGTGTACCACCAATTCTTAATTTTGAATCATTATCAACATTACAACTATCAGTTACACCATATCCTCCGTTGTAAAATACATTAGGTTGAGAGGTCGCGAATTTTATTTCTTTACCCATACCACAATTTTTTTCAAAATAATTTTGTGTAATATAACTACCATTTTTTTGGTTTTGTAAATCTTTTTCAGTAATTCCACATGGATCTTGTCCTATTCTTGTTAAGCCATCGAAAACAAAACTATGAAGACTTGTCATATATTAATTATAAATATAATTATTATTAATTATTTATTAATAAATTAATAATTTAATAGTATATTTGACCACCAATCTTTCTCATGGACTTATTACATTGTTCATCATCGCCTCCTTTACAAGACGGCATATTACCATAGCAAAATTCAGCAAATCCTCTTTGATTATTAGGAATAGTGGTATTTGGCATTGAATGAAAATTTCTCATTTGATGTTCAAAAGCCAAATTATCTCCTAAATCTTGATACAATTTATTTCTTTTTATTGATTTGTCATTTATTTTCTCAGCAATTCTCTTATTATATGATGGAGCTGCCATTTTTCTTTGGGGATTATCTGTATAATCTGTCATTAAGACATTCATCATAGGATTTTTTTTAGTGGGTGTTGTAAAATTATCATTAAAAACGTCTATAAATTTATCAGAGTTTCTTCCTTCAAACCCTTCTCTATATGCGCTTTCTTTTAAGTTTTCTAATTGTTTTTTTTCATATTGAGTTTTATATAATATTACTAAAACGACCAAAGTTATTACAGATGTAATCAGTAATTTAACAGATTGAGTAAATAAAAACCCTATTAATGTTAAAGTAATAATACTTCTTGCAATAGCGTTCATTTTTCTTGTTAAACTCATTTTATTATTTGGCCAAAATTCAAGTATATGTTCTTTATCAAATAATACTAATGGATTATATAACCAAAAATCACTCATATATTAATTATTAATATTAATTATTTCGTAATTAATATATTAATTGTTTTTTTTCTTTTTCTTTTTCTTCTTTTTCTTCTTTCTTTTTACAGGAGCATCTTCCTGAATAGGATTAAGACCACTTTTTTCCATTTTATTATTACCACCATAACTGGAATGAACAAATTTTTTAGCTTGTCTCTCAGCTTTTCTTTTTTCTAATTTGGCTCTCATTCTTTCTTTCATTTTTGCTGTTTTTATATTTTGATTTAATTTTGTTTCCATAGCCCCGAAATTCATATTTTTTGTGCTGTTTATACCCATTTTACTAAAAAGTCCTTCCATACCTTTCATTCCAGGCATATTTTTCATTTTTCTCATTAAATCTGATGCTTCTTGCATCAATTCACTTTCTTTAATTTCGCCTGACTTAATTTTTTGGTCTAATTTAGACCCTACTTTTTTTACCATGTTTAACAATTTACCTGGATTTTTGAATAATTTTCCCATAACATCGTTTACATTCGTTTCTTCTTCTAAATCAATAGACATCTCCTTAGCTGTTTCTTCAGCTATTTCACTCGCTAATTTTCCCAATTTTCCATCCATTAAACCATTGATATGATTATTAAGGTCATCTGGATTAGGCATATTAAAACCACTAACATCAAACATATCATTATTAGATGAGTCAAAATCGACACCACTTAAATCAAACATTTCTGTCATATCTTTTATCGATTCTTCAATTTTATTTTTTAAAACATCTTCGTCAATTGCTTCAAATAATTTTGCGGTATCACCAAAACATTCTTGATCGTTAATATGTCCGGCAACCGTAAACAATATTAATTGTAGATATTTCCATATTGTTTCTTTTGTGTTTTCTGTAATATTTTGCTCAAAAAAATATTTAAAATCTATATTTGGTAAAAAATGCGTATCTCTTTCTTCGTCTTCAAACATTTCACTATTTTTATATAATATATCAAAGAAACGAGATGGATATACTTGACAACAATAAGCAAAAATTTTATTATTACTAACATCACCATTTAAAATATTATTTTCTTCATCTGTAATTTTACTTTCATATTCTGGAAATGTGATGAGCAAATCATTTAAAAAATCCTTCATGATTTTGAAAAATTCAGGAGGGGGTTGTATATTCTGGTATCTATTACCCGATTCAGCCATTGAATATAATTAATACAAAAAAAATTATATTTAAACTAAAATTAACTATAATACATTTTACAAATTCTTGAAAAATTCTGGAAATATTTTATTAGTTTTACTTGATTTTCTTTTTCTAATCCTCTTGCCAAATCTTTTATAGTTTCTATCCAATCAGCTTGTATCTGCGCTTCGTTAATATCCATTCCACCCCTTCTACAATCTTCCACATAATTTTTGTTCATAAAAAAATCAATATCACCCTTTACAATAATATCGTAATAATGTTGATTAACAGATTCATTGTAGCTTCTAATCATAAGCTTAGGATTAAATCTTTTTAATTGTTGTACTATTGTTAAACCGGTTTTAATATTAATATGTTTTGGATAAACTTTCAACATATCTAAATAAAGCTCTTCAACTTGTTCGGCAAATACTTTAACTAAAACACTTTTTTGAACCTCCATAATTTATAATATAATTTATTAAATAAATTGTGTTTAAATACTTTAATTCATAGAAATATTTTTGTCTCTATTTTCTTGATATTCTTTTAATGCATTTTCACCAAGTCTTTCTTTAACATAATCTTCTGGAGGTGTATCTATAGTATGATGTTCTCCTATTTTTGTAAAACTATGCATTTGACGTAATCCACCATTTCCCTTTACCCCCATTTCATCGGAACTTTGGTCCAAATAAGAATAATGGTCAGACATTAAGGTTCCAGTTTCGTTCATACTAAATGATTGAGGTTCTCCATTGTAATTAGTAGCCTTTTTTCTTTCTTTATCGATTTGAGGACGATAAAATTTTAAAATTTCTTCACCAAACAATGTTCTGTTTCCATAATGTAATAATAATAATGCTGGCACTTGTTTAATAACATCAGGCATTAATATTTCTTGTCCATTGTCTAACACTACATATGTTCTATTATCTTCTTTAATTTTTCTTCTATCAATCGGTAAAAAATGTATTTTATCTTTAATTTGGTCTGTTTTACTTAATATTTTTAATAATTTATTACTATGTTCGCAATATTTGCTATAGTAAATTATTTGATTTTTTTCTTGTTTTTTTGGAGGTATTGACATATGATATAAAAGAAGGTATTTTTCATAAAAATTTTACATATTAATTAATTAAAATTGATTTAAATTTAATCGATTAGATATATATAAATAATGACTTCCAAAATCGTAGATCCTAAAGTAGATATATTGGGTAAAAAAGATGGTATATATAAATTCACATTATCAAATACGAATGTTAGTGTGGCTAATTCTATAAGAAGAACAATATTAACAGATATTGAAACAGTAGTTATAGACCCGGACAATATCAATATATTGCATAATACTACACAATTCAATAATGAAATTCTTTGTCAAAGATTAGCGTGTATTCCTGTTCATATAAAAGACTTAAGTAAAAGTATAGATAATTTAATATTGGAGTTAAATGTTAATAATGATGGTGATTATATTAAAGATGTTACAACTGAAGATTTCAATTTAAAAGAAGCGACACAAGGACAACTTCTTTCTAAAGAAAATAGAGATATTGTTTTTCCAAAAAATAAATTTACAGGAGATTACATATTGTTTTCAAGATTAAAACCCAAGATAACTAATGAGATACCGGGGGAAAAATTGCATATTCAAGCAACTTTTAGAAAAGCCACAGCAAAAGAAAATGGTTCATATAATGTTGTTAGTACCTGTGGTTACGGATATACAATAGATCCTGTTAAAGTTCAAGATGAAAGAGAAAAATTTGAAAAATCATTAGAAGAAAAAAACATAAGTGCGGATGACTTGAGTGATAAGTTAATGAATTGGGAAAATCACACCAGTAAAAGATATTATAAAGAAAATTCATTTGATTTCACTTTAGAAAGTATAGGTATTTGGACAAATAGAGAAATTGTACAAATGGCTTGTGACATTATTATAAACAAATTAGCAAAAATCAAGAAAAAAGTTAGCGAAAGTCAAATATCTATTGAAACTTCAAACGTAGCATTGAAAAATGCTTTCGATGTTACCTTAGATGACGAAACATATACAATTGGAAAACTAATAGAATATGTTCTACATTATGAATATTTATTAAATAAAAAAGTTTTATCATTTGTTGGATTTTTAAAACCTCATCCACACGATTCTCATTCTATAATAAGATTAGCTTACACATCAGACGATAATACCATTGATTATATTCAAGACCTATTGAATACATCTATTAACATCGCACAAAATATAATCTTAAGTATTAAAGACCAATTTAATGACTAATACTACTTTCTAAATCAATCTTATCCATTTCTTTATTCATAGTATGAAAATCCGCATTTACTACATGCATTAATCTTGGTGGTTCTAAATTATTAATATAATCTATAACCACTTTCATGTTAACATATGAACCTGAATCTTTTAGTTCATTCTTATATAATTCATGTAAATAATACATATGTGTTTTAAATTTATAATCGTAATCCTTTAATGGTTTGTCTTTTTTAATATAACAGCTAATATATGATTGATATAGATTTTTTGTAGATTTATGTAGTGTATTTCTTAACTTAGAAAACTCAACTCTTTCTTCAGGATAAAAATTCAAATATTCTCTTACAAGATTATTTTGTCTTAAATGATAATATCTATATTGTGTTTTAGGATTATTACCCTTTAAATGTCTTACATACTCATAGTTCTCATTTCTAAATTTAATTCTTTCGTCATTTAAAGGTTCGTGTAAAACATATCCCATAAAAAAATATGGTGCCTTCTTTAAATTTTCAACTACGTAATTTATTGACAATTCCCACCTTGTTGGTAATTCTACATTTTCTGTTTTCACAATATTGTGGATCATTTTGTAAAAATTATCGCGTTTAAATCTATATACTTTACCATCTTTTCCACATTTTGTTACATCCACCAATACTACTCTATTTTTTTGTATTGGTGTTACTATTCTATTTTTTGAATGTTGCAAAACAAAGGTATAACAAAAATTTTTATCCAAGTCATCAAATTCGATATTCTGTGAATTTAATGTTGATAAAAACAGACTACGAAATGTATCGCCATTCGGTTTATAGGAACACTTAGCACCTATATTACTACGAGTTGTTATTTCCCAATCATTTATTAGGTCATACCAAAATAAATTTATCATGGTTCCTTCAAAAAACTCTTCAAAATGATATTTTTCATCTCTATTTGAATTTAATTCATCGCTTAATAGAACCGATTTTTGTGGAAAATATGATATTACTCTATTATCTGATTTATCATATACAAGCGAACGAAAACGACCCAATGTTTTATAATTATCTTCATTTAATTTTTCTTTATTATATTTAATTATTACCAAATTTCCATCATATTTATCTATAACTTTAAATTCTTCACCAGCTTCTTTTACAATGTCATTTAATTTATAACCATTTGTATTTAAATCGTAACAAATTACAGGTTCAGCCATTTATAATTAATTTATTAATAATTATTTAAGTAAATTTATTAAATAATTAATCTTCTATAAATATAAGTAATATGCAAAATGAAAATTATGAAGACGTCTCGTTAGAATTAGGTGCGGTTATAAAAATAATTTCAGAAACAAATACCACTTATCATAATAAATATTTTTTAATAGATTATTTAGATAATGATAAAATAGTAATAGTTGATCAAAGAAAAGTTTTAAGAAAATTAAGTATAAAAGATGGTGCTATAGAAGACACATCAATTACACAAATTATTGTAGTTGACCGTCCAGAGCATCCTGGTTTCGCGAAACAAAATGGTATGGAAATAGGAACATTTTGGTCCATTCATTTTGGATTTGATGGAGGAGAAATTATAAAAGGTAAAATTGTTGGTTTGGAAAATGACCAGATAGAATTATTATCACCACAATATCCCGATGCACCCCTTGTTATTGATTTTGAATATAAGGGTATCCCAGAAAATTTAAACATCATTTCAATTCGAAAATGGAATAAAGAAGAGATGGAAGAAGAAGAGGAAGAAGAAGAGGAAGAAGAAGACGTTTATGATGATGATGAGTTACAAGGTATTATAGATGTATTGGATGAAGATTTAATACCTGACCAGATTTTTGATAGTAAAGAAATAGAAGATACTTTAAAAGATGATATCATTTCGGCTGATAAAATAAAAATTATTGAGACTGATGTTACTGTTACACAAGTTCAAACAAGATCTGAAAGAGATAGAGTATTTGATATCGATTATCAAGTAGAAGACCTAATGGACAATTTATTATCAAAGATAAATATTAATAATAGAAATGAATTAAATAATAATAAAATACATTTGACTGTTGAAAGATATTTACAACTAAGAAAAAAACACTCAGTATTTGACGATGATAACTACGTTACACAACCCATTATTAAAACAAAAAACTATAAACCAATAATTGAGTGTTTATCCAAATTTAATAAGAATCATGAATGGATAATTCCAATAGTTAGAAATAGAAAGCATTTAACAGATATACAAAATATATCTGATGTAGAAGATGATGTTATTATGAAAACAACAGAAGATAATATTAGAGAACTTATGGATGCTCAGGATAATATGTATAATGATATTGTGCCAGATGGTGTCAATAAATATTTATACATATATGGTAATAAAAATAATAATATAGAAGCACCTTTTAATAATAATAACTTAATAATAGAACAAAATATAAATGATAATTTTTTTACTGTGGTAGATAATTTAAATAATTATAATTCTTCGGCAATCCAGCAAATAAGTAATTTTGAAACTTGTATTGACGATACCAAAATACTCAAAGATGATGCTGAAATTAATGTAACAGATATTCAATTCCAAACACAAGTATATAATTCTTCATTTATGACACCTTTTTACGATAAACGAGAAGGGAAAAATGCGTTTTTTAAAGAATTAGTTAATAGTGATAAGATTTCATTACTTGGGTTTATTATTTTACCACATTTAACAGAATATTCAAAGTTATACTTAAAAAATACAAATATATATGAAAGTGCGATACTTAACAACAACAAACACGATTATTATAAATTATTTCGTTTAATGAGAAATAATAATAAACTAATGGGTAAAAAATTGATATATGATAATGATAATAAAAAATCTTTTCATAAACATTTTTTGAAAAAAATAACAGAATATCGATTTAAGGACAAAGAAGAGTGGAATGATAAGAGTATCAAAGATAATGTTGATAACTATAATAATTTTTTAGATAGTATTTTTCCTAACACTCGAGAAATTATAAAAAAAGTATATACTGATTTGAGCAATAACCTAATTAGAATAACAGATTATACAAAGTTTATTGATAAATTGGAACCATATACAATTTATGAAGATGATATCGAGTTATATCATTACATTGAAATACAAAAATCATTAGAACATTCAATAAGAGAATACTATAAAGATATTGGGTTTACATACAATTCATTGAATCAGTATTATATGGATTTAAAATCATACAATTTACCTTCTATATTTTTTGACTTTTTTAAGGATAAAGATGTATTTAATGGTATAGATTGTAAATGTTATAATTTTGATGAAACTGAAACGGATACACAATATTTAAAAAAAATAATTAAAACTGATAATGGTAAAGCATTTAACAATTGTGTTTCATTATATGATATCAATAATATTAATTATGAAAGTATACCCGATAAAATAGAAGCATTGAAGGTAGAAATTCAAAATATTAAAGAATCAATGGAAGATGGTGGTGATTGTACATTAAAACCAAAAGTATTGGCCAAAAAATTCGACAATTTTGAATCATTAAGAAAAGAAGATAATATAGATGTATATTTTGATAAAATATATGACGATACACGTTATGATATTATTAATGAAATGCCACATTTGAAATACATGGATGATAAAATACAAATGAAAAAAATACTGAAAGAACATTTGACGAGTGTTGTAGGATTAGACGAAGAAAGAGCAGAAAGAGATAGTGATTCTATGATAAATAAGAAAAAGAAAATTATTGATGGTGAGTATGCTCTTGTAGATATCGGTGAATATCAATATAGATATTATATTCGAAAAAATCAGAAATGGGTTTTAGATGACACATTAAACGATTTATCTCCTGAAGAGCTTAATTTTGTGAACTGTAATATGAAAAGAAAATGTATGACTATAAATGATACGTGTATGAATATAAAAGATCAAACAGGAAAATTACAAGAAGAATTGATTGCCGAAACGATTGAAAATATTGAAACAGATATGCTTGAAAAAATAAATGATATCAAATCGAATCTTGAAAAAAATATTAAATATAATATTGATAATTTAACTCTTCTTAGAAAACTTAATATATATAATAAATTGCATTATGATATTAAAAAAGTAAAATTGTCAAATGAAATTGATTTGGATGAATATGAACAAAGTCCTTATATCGAAATTAGAGATAAGGTATTGGCAGAAGATGATGAATATAAAAAATATGATAATATTATTAAATTTGTTGATGAATTTTGTAGAAGTTATTCAAAAATAAAAGACGAGGACCCAAATTGGTTTTATTGTAAAAAATCAGACGAAGATGGAGTAAATAAATCAAATAAATTATTACCAACATTTTTCTATGAATTGGCTAATGCTTATATGAACGATAAATATCAAGAGACATTACAAAAAATAATAGATGAAAGAGGAACTAAAAGTGAAGAAAGTAATGATAAATATGTTGATAAACATAGTGGTTTTGTTATTTCAACAGTATTATATGAAGAAGAACAAAAATATGAGAAATCCGGACAAAAGATAATAATGAGAGATGTTATTGATACTGTAGATGATGATGCTGTTGAAGCACAAACAAATATTTTACTAAGAGAAGAAACAGTGCAACAGAAAATAACACGAGATGAAAAAATGATTAAAGATGTATTAACCACTTATGATGATGTTTTTGGATTTAATACTAAAAATAAACACGAATGGATGTATCAATATGTAAAAAGGTTAATAAAAGAATCCAGACAAAGAAAAACTGAATTTGATAAAAAAACAGAAGAAATGAGAAAAGAAAAGAAGGACCCAAAATATACAAGAAATTGGACAAAATATCACCATAAATTTATATTTAAAAGTGTATTATCTGTTTATGCTATAGTAATACAAACATCAATACCTCACATAAAACAAGGGAATTCAATAACGCCTTGTCAGGTTGATTTGGATGGATTCCCTATGGGAAAAGAATTGGGATTTTTGGAATATTTAACGTGCGCAACATTAAAATTGAGAGTAAATAACAAGGAAGAACCATGGAATTGTTTGAAAAAAATAAAAAAGAAGAAGGATGTAAAACCTGAAACAACAAAATTCGCAAAAGAAATCAAAGGTTGGATAGAAAGATATTTTATAAAAAATATTGAGATTAAAGCAATGATGGATACAAAGAAAACATATATGAAACAAAAAGATAAGAAGCTAACAATAAAAAAAAGTATCAATACTTGGGAGAGTTTCTTACCACCATTAATAAGAATACAAGTTCGCAAAATAGAAAAAATGGGTGATGGATATGACAAAAAAATATTAAAATCTTATAGTAATGTTTCTAATGAATCGGTGGAAAGATTGAATAAATTAAAAAGTAAAATAGATTTATTTTCACACGCTATTATTGAATCTTTACAGAATGTAATTGATAAACAACCTTTGATTTTAAAAACAGAAGACGATGTTCCTTACACCGAAAATAATTGTTGCAATGATGATAATGTTTTAAATACGTATGAATATTTTGTTACATTGGATGATACAATTCAAAAATACAATGACCTTGTAATCGAATATAAAAATGTTTTACGAAAACATAAAAATATTGCAACTCCTCCATTACTAATATCAGAAATTGACACACGTAAAGAAAAATCGGTTCAATCAACTATATTTTCAGAATCTACTATATATTTATCTTTTATCAAATATTGTCATTTTAATACTGGAATACCATTAAATGAATCGTTAAAACAATTATGTAATAAAAATATAAGTGAGATAAAAAAGATAGATACAATAGAAGACAAAATTGATATATTAAAAAGTGAAGGTCACAATTGGAATGACGAGGCTTTAAAACAATTATTGTTATATGTATCAAGAAAAAATGTTGAAGAACAAAATATGAAACAAGAAGATTCGAGTGTTATTTTTGACAAAGCGAGTGTTCTTTCGTCAAGAAGACAAATATTTGAAAATTGGGTATCATCAATGAAAATGAATAAAACTACTTTTTTAGGCTTAGATGATTTATTACCAATTATGGAGAGATTGTATGATACATATGATGTGGCCAAAACTGAAAAAGATGTAAGTAAAAGAGACGTTGATTATACAGATGAAGTTATCGAAGGAATTAATTTTATAAATAAAAAACTTTCAAAAAAGGTGGTAGATAAATTAAAGAAGATAGAAAAAACCAAACATACTATAACTTTTATACAAAAGCTTCAAGAATTTAATGAGCGTGGTGAAGATTTATTTATGTCTAAGGAAGATGAAACACTAATATCGTTATCTAATTTGATTATTACAATGATAAAGGATATGGTAATTGTCTATCCATATATTATTATACACGGAACAGACAGATTCACTGAAAAAAAACTTTTGAAAACAATGCCTTCACATTGGGGATTTGGATCAAAAAAATTTAGTTTTAACCATATAAATAATATAGTAAAGTCAATTATACCATTAAATAAATTAGAAAGATTTTCTTGTGATGACAAATGTAAAGCTGTAATGAAAGGAATTGAAGAGATGAAAAAGGATATTATAGATTTTGTAGACTTAATGCCATTTTTAAGTAATATTGGTGATAATAAAACTATTTTTAACGGTAAAGTCTATAATGCTGTAATTACTAATATATTTTATTCTATTATTCTTTTACATTATGATATTGTTAGTAACATTATATCAAATAAATATGATAAAGATGATCCAAATGAAGAAAGTGAATTTTATGGTGAATTGGATGATTATGAATTGATGGTAACAAATATTATTAACACGTATCTTAATATTTTTAAAGATACAAAGAAAATGTTAGATAAAGACCCCGAAACAATAAAGAATGACGTATTAAAAGAAAAAGAGATAGAAAAAGAGAATATTAAGGATCAGTTCAATAGATTGGATGAAGAGAATAGGAAGATTGAGAGAGAATTGAAAAAGCATAAATTGGGTGAATGGAGTATAGGATTAAGTAAAGCAATTTTTCAATATGACCCTGATATGTATGATAGAGAACTACAACAACAACAAAGAATTGATGAAATGCTTAATCAAAATAACATAAATTTATCTTCTGGAGAACTAAATACAGAAGGTAATATGTTTTCAGGTTTAAGTGATGCTGCTACAAATTTATTAATTCAACAACAGGGTGAACACGAGATACATAATGAAATGTATGGAATGATGGATGATATGGGCGATGAAGAAGATATGGATAGTCGTGATGACCTTTATTAATTAACATAAATAACTTAATACTAAATTAAATTATTTATAAATGGATATTGAACAACAGACAGATGAAGACACGAAAAAAATAGATAAAATAAATAAGAAAAAAAGGTTATATATTTCTTGGATACTTACAACGCTACAATTTATTGCTATGATTTTACAGATAATAAAATATGGAACAAGTGGTAAGGCTATGGTAAGTGGATGGTCAAAAACGATACAAATTATATTTTGTGGATTTATGAATTTATATTTGAAATGTAGTTCATATGATTTTGAATATAATAATAAATATCACGTTGTTGTATTTTTTATTCAAAGAACAGTAATATTTGGAGGATATATTTATATGTTATACACTGATAGTAAAAACAATTTTGAAAGTTTTGCATTTTAATATTTAAATAAAATATAATACTAATGAATATATCGTTAATGTGTTTTTCTTGTTTTAACAAACAAAAATATCACTATATCGCTAATCCTGATGATTTATTAATAAATGATATACATAATATTTATGTTAATGATGATAAATATCGCATAATCGAAAAAAAAGCATATATAATTAATAAATGTAATAAATACTATAATATATGGAATTATAGAATAGTAAAAAATCTAACATCTATACATTATTTATTAGTTACAAGTTCCAAAGATAAGGGTAAATGGTATTTAGTTCCTTATCATTACGATTTTCTCAATAAATTGCCGCAAAATATTGATGATAAGAAAAAAAGAGAAGTATATAAAATAGATTATTCTTTAACTTTGGATAAATATAGAAATGGGTTAGTTGATGTTTCATTAAATGATTAATATTTAGTAATTTATTATATAAAAACTAATCTAAACTTAATTTATTATGAACAAATCCATTATAAGAAAAAATATAACTTCTATTTCTATTTTATTATTTGTTGTTATTTTTGCACTAATACAGCTAATAAATCCATCATTTTTATATAATGAAGATGGTTCATTAAGAGAGTTTGGAATTGGTACAAAGAAAAAAACGGTATTACCTATTTGGTTATTGGCTATTATAGTTGCTATTTTATGTTATTTAACTGTATTATATTATTGTAATTCACATTTTGTCATTTAATAAATATAATTATGAAATATATTTATTAATAAATACCTGCTGAACCACATAAACTACTACTTGGCTTACCACCAATAAATCCTTCTGATGTTTTTTTTACTTGTGAAGCGGCACCAGCACCTAACTTAGCTCCAAAATTCCCAATCTCCTTGCCTTTTGCTAATGTTTTTTCGGAACGAATACAGTTAATATTCATTATACCATTAAATGAAGTAGCTATTATTAAAGCATATGTTAAAGAGTACCAAAGCAAACTTGCTACCATATCTTTTATTACGACCAAATTATACAATGTTTTGGCATTTTTCTCCCATCCTTCCTTAAATATATTTGCTTTTGCAAGTCTTTTTAATTCAATATCAAAACTACTATCATGTCTTATTACTGTAGGAGCATCAGGTTGTAATTCATTAATTAACATGGATGGATCTTTATAGATTTTGTTTATAGTATCTGTTCCTTCATTTGAACTTGTTTTCAACATACTGTTAAATGTTCCTCTCAATCCAAAAATAGATGCTATCATATATCCAATTGTATTGGAAAATGGTGATTTCCAACTTGGATATTTATTTAGCAAAATAAATATAGTTAAACCAAATATCAAATTGGGTGCTAAAGTATATGTAATAGCATTAGATAACTGGACGTCACCACTACAATGATCTCCAGTTGCCGCTAAATTTGTATTAAATTGTTGAAATAGTATTGTTCCTACAACAATAAATCCAAATATATAAGACAAATTTTTCCCATATTTTCTTACACCATATCTATCGCAAAATATATATCTTGCTACATAATAAAAAAACAGTAATGATATGGTCCCCATCATTGAATTTGTTGGTGTAGCTTTATTCTTGTTTTCTTTTTTTATTTTTTGAATACTATCAGACATTTATATATTATGCATAAATTTATTTCTTTTTTTAGATTTAATATTTAATGAACATAAGACCTTCTCTTATTGAACCAGGAACAAAATATTTCTTAAAAGAAACATTAAAAAAAGTTCATATTGAAAAGACCGAATATGATAATAATTTATTTAATGTATTTTTATTTTTCGCATTTTTATTAGCAATTTTCTTAGTATTAAATTACAAATATAAATCAAAACCAAATGATGATGAAAAGAAAAAGAAAGACAATTTAAAAAAAAATTATATTTTAAATAAAATTAAATCGTTGAGTTCAAAAAAACAAAAGGAATATGATGAAATGATTACAAATTTACCTAAATTTGAAAGTAATTTTGAATTATTACATAAAAAATTTTATAATGTTTAAGTATAAATGGAAACAGAAAATATAAATGAAATGATTGAAGAATTTTATAAATTGAAAGGACAATTCGAAGATAAAATGATTCAAGTTAAATCACGTATAAGAAAAAATAAAGCTTACAAAACAAAAAATGATAAGATGAGAGAAATTCAAAATTATAAATATAAATGTATTAAATGTGGTAAAGAAGGAAAAATGAATTTTGAAATTGGACCAAATCAACTTAAAGTTTCTTGTCCTGTAGAAAATAATCCTTGTGAGTTGTTAATAAATATAAGAACAGATAAAGTTGAAAATTACTATAATTATTATAATAAAACAAAAAAACTATTGGAAAATTTAAAAGAAGAAATTATTAAAAAAAAATTAGATTTATTGTATGATTTGGAATCGGAAGATGTAGTATTGCAAGAATTTGAGCGCGTAAAAGAAGATTATGGTGAACAACAAAAAAAATTAAAAGATATACTTGAAAGTTTTGAAAAAATGACAAAATATCCTCAAAAAAATAATGAAACAAATGAGGTTGTTATGACAGATATTAATACTGAAGTTGACAGATTGACTAAACTATTGAATGCTAATATAACAGAATTTAATGAAAAAATAAAAAAAGAAGGACCTAAAGGTGTTATGAATTACTATATAACAGATATTTTAGAACAGCAAAACAAAATTAGGCAAATTAAATATTATAATGGATTTAAATTAGTAGAAGCTAAAAAACCCAATGATTCAACGTCTTTTTTAGGTGAAAAACCAAAAGATGATGGTAAAAAAAAGAAAATAGATAAAAGTGTTTATGAATATAAGGTTCATGAAAAGAAGATTAGTTATAAAAATCAAGAAGTTATCAAAAAAGCTGGTAATGTTATTGAACATATGAGATCAGCTGTTGAAAGTGATAGTGAAGATGAATTTGATCAAATGGAAATACCTGTTAAAGGTCCTAAACCACTTAAGATTAAAATACCTACAGAGAAAGCTGCCAATACAGATGAACCTGATAGTCCCGTATATATTCCTGGTGTAACCAATCAGGAACCAACATCGCCAGCTTGGGTACCAACATCACCAACATATGATCCAGATAAACCACCATCGCCATCTTGGACTCCAGAATCTCCAAAGTATTCACCAACATCACCATCTTGGACTCCAGAATCTCCAAAGTATTCACCAACAGGACCACCATCTTCTGAACTTCAGGAAGTTAATCTCAATGACCTGAAACCAGAGAAATAATATTAATCATAAATTAATTATATCTATAATTAATATATGAATTTCAATATTATGAAATATATCAATGTACCATTATTTTTAGTAAGTCTTGCCCTTGGATTATTTGTTACATATGTTACTGGACCAGAAACACAGAAAATATACGTATACCCTAATCCTGATAATTTGGATAAAATTTTATATAAAGATCACGCTGATACTTGTTATAAATTTACAGCCCAAAATGTAAAATGCCCTACTGATAAGAATAAGATACGATCATATAATGTTCAATAATACATAAATTAATAATGTTTATAATTAATATATGTATATAAGGAGATTGATAACTGGAGTTTTCGGTCGTTCCGTAATTTCAATATTATTAGGATTAGGACTTGCAACATTATTTAGAAAAGTTTGTAATGATAGAAATTGTTTAGTATTTAAAGCTCCAAAAATTGATAAAATAAACAATCAAATATTTGAATTTGATGACAAATGTTATAAATTTACTAAAAAAGCAACAAAATGCGACAATAGTAAAAAAATAGTTGATTTTGCGTAATAACTAATTTTTACCAATATTTATAGTTTTATATATGAATGGAACTACAAGTATTTCCGCTCTACCAAATGACGAAACACAAAATAAAGTTGTATTGAACGTTAGTGAAAAAAATGCCATGATGCAACAAAACGCAGGACCACCACCAATGATGAAGCCACCTAATAATAATCTATTGCCAGCGGCAAAAGCTCCAAATAATGTTCCAATGCAACAAATGTCCGCAGATAATGCGAATACTATAACAGCAGCTTTACAAGCACAACCACAAGCAACAGCATTACCGAATAGAGATATACAAATGAATACGCAACAACAACAAGACCCACATATGATGCCAAATTACATACCAGAAGCTGAAATGGACGATTATATTGAAAATGATGATACGTTATATAATATGATGCATAAAGGTAAAATGGAAGAAAATGAACAAGATAGATTGGATATGATTTATGAAGAATTGCAAATGCCTTTGATGGTAATGGTTTTATACTTTTTATTTCAAATGCCATTCATGACAAAAAATTTTCGAAAGTTTTTACCTTCTTTATTCACAAAGGATGAAAATCCTACATTTGGTGGTTATTTATTGAAAACTGCTTTATTTGGGGGAACATTTTATGGTATTATTAAAGCCACAAAATATTTAAGTGAAATGTAATTATTTCTTTTTCCAACAATAAACAAACTCTTGTCCTCTTCTATCTGCCGCTTTCATTACACTTCCAACTCTTTTACTAATCATATAATCTTCTTTTTTATCACATGCTTTCCATTTCTTTTTAATTTTATCATACATCAAATCCGGCACATTCAAACATATCCACTTTCCTTTTGGTAAATGTTTATAAATATCTTTAATTGTCGGTATTAAAAATGTATCATAAAATCCATCATTTTTTCTTTTTGTATCATTAGCACTATAAGCTTGTTTTATTTTCTTTGTACCCTCATAATTTTTCATATGTTCATACAATTCTAAATATTCATACGGTGGTGACGTAAACACAAAATCATAATCTAACTTGGAATAATCTACTGTTTCAGCTGGTTGAAAAAACAGTTTCACTTTACTTTTTGTATGTTTCTTTGTTGCTTTTAATATCTTATTATAACCTTTCTTTAAAGATTTATTGGTATCAATTCCAATATAATCTATATCGGCAGCCAATGCCGCCGTCATTCTTGAACCCCAACCCGCTGTAAAATCCAAAACCTTTTTCGCGTTGTATTTTCTATACATTTGTAGAGCTGCTGATGTTCTCATACTGCTTAATGTTCCCCATGATAGAGCAATAGCACTACGATATGCGTGTAATAAATCATCTGTATAAGAACCTTTATAAAGCCTATTAGCGAACTTTTTTAAGGTTTTTCTTGCTTTTTTATCTTTCCATCGTTGGATCAATGACTTCCCTCTGTATTTTGTTCTTACTCTTAATTTTTCTGTTCCATAATTAACAATTTCTAAACCGTTAAGTGAGCGAGGATTGGTAGTGGTTTTAAGTTTGATAAAATCGGCGATTGCTTCTTTCTTGGTGATATTTTTGTATGGGTATTTGTTGCCTTTGTATTTACGCGTCTTTTTCTTACGGCGACCTCCTTTTGCCAAATTTCTTGGGTCTTCGTATTCCCAAAATTCGGATGCGTCAGCGGGTTTTAACTTATAATTACCGTCTTTTAAGTCATCCCAACTAATACCAATCGTATAATGATAAGGTAGTGTCTGCAACTCTGGATCATCTCGAAAATCAAACTCCTCTCTATCTTGATTAAAACCATTAAATTTCCATTTTCCACCATTATGGTTTGAATACATATAATTGTTATCTCCAAATGAAATCCAATGCATGTTTTCAAATTCACTCCTATCGGATAATGGATTTGACCAAATATCAAGATATTCATCGCCGATTAAATCATGATTAGTAATAGTGAAAGGAATTAAATCAATCAAATCTTCTACGGAACTGAATTTTAACGTTCCACCCCTCATTTTGCGCGTTCTCTTATTTTTCTTTGTACCTTTTTTTCTTGTTTTCATTTCAATATATTAATTACTTAGATTTAATATATTAAACACTCATCATTAATCCTGCTCTTCCACTTTTGATCACTAATACATTATATCTTTCTTCAAACACTCTCATATCATAATTATATGAATTTAATGAACCAGTATTTTTACGAAAACCAATTGGATTAGAACTGGCATCACAAATATATTCTACTAAAGCCCCCATTGGATTAAAAGGTGGTTCAACCGTATTGTATTCTAAACTAACTTCAGCAAACCTATTTACATTCATAGCTCCAGAAGGTTGATATTCTTTTTTGTTACTATTTAAACCAAATTGATACATATATAATCCATCTTTTGCACCTCCTGTAGAACGCATATATTTTTCAATATAATTAAATATACCAGAATCTAATACCTTTTCCCTATATACACCACCCATAATAATACCTATTTCAGAAAGAATTTCTTTTTGATTGTGAGCATATGTCCCTATAGAACCCGTAATATGAAAATTATTTGGATTAGGTATTTCATTGCCATCCAATAGTGGTAAATCTTCAGATAATGCTTGAGGCTGAACATTTCTATATGCCCAATTAGTGTAATTAGACCATTCATTTCTCATAAGAGCATCACTTCTTCTAAAACGGAACATATATCCTGATAATAAATCACGACTTTCCATTTCGACAATTTTAGAACCCGCTTGTCCCAAAAAATCATATTCTTTCACCTGTTTCAACAATATAGTATGTGAATTTTGTGCCATTGTTCTTCTTTCTTCTTGTCCTAAAAATACATATGTTCCAATTAGATGAACATCGCTATTCCAATCATTACGTGTTTGATTATATAATTCTTGACTTGCGGCGACATCTTGTGGTGCCTGTAAAAATCTCCATAATTGATTATCTAAATCATTTGGATTTGGTGCTATTCTATAACTAATACAAGTATCATCTTGGATATCAGCAATGTTGTTTATAGTATATAGTTGATAGGTTGGTCTAAATGTTAATCTAATACTTACTTCTTGATATTGTAATGCTACTAATGGCAAAGCCATTTTACTGGATTCACAAAAGAACGCATCCAAAGGTATATATATTTTTCTTGAACGAATACTTGGCTCAACACCGCTTTCATCAATATACATAGCATTTGGGTATACATTGATATTACCATTAGCATTAGCAGGGTCGTTGATTTCAGGAACATTTCCAGTCATTCTATTCCATAAATCTTTTTTTGCGCCTGTAAAATCTCTTTCTTTTACACAACTTAAATATTCACCGGAATATTTGGCTAAAGTAGTTCCACCAGTATAAATTTCAACTTCTTGTATCATGTTTGTTCCGAGTTCATCAATCCATCTAAACTCGTAAGGAATTAAATTTCTACCTAATTCATTTTCACCTTTATAAAGTAATGGGCTATATATGTCAGGTAATGTAACACACACGTATGTATCATATAATAGTTCAGCATATCTTGGTATTTTGAAATCTAATATAGTAGGCGTGGTAAAATTTAATACTCTATTGCCTTCAAAATCAATTCTAAATCTTTGGAGACCAAAATTGGTATGTTTTTTAAATACGGCTTTGAAAAATGTTTTTTTTGGGTTACCGTGGATAACTATATTTTCATTTCCAGCTGCTGTCAAATTCATTAATCCTCCAGTCATGTCTAATAAAATATTTAGATATTAAAATTTTAAATCGTGATATAATTAATTATATTAAATTAATTATGTACATAATTAATATATGAACTTTGAAAAAATTGGTATAATTTTGGGATGGATATTATTTACGAGTCTTGTAGTATTCTTGGGAACGTTTTATATACAAAGAGAATTAGCAAAAGGTCCCGCATTAGCAAATAAATATGCCGATATGATTAAAAATGAGGGTTTCACTGGAAAAAGAATAATAGAGAATTTTTCATCAGCAACTTCATATAGAGAACTGAGTAGCCAACCATTGGTTAATTTTTATTTTGCAAGTAGTTATAATACTTGTTGTACTGGTGAATTTGAAAATGGATATGTAGATTTAAAAGCATTGGAGGCCATATTAAATCACGGTGTTCGTGCAATAGATTTAGAAATATACATGTCTATGGAAAATCAACCTATTATTGGTGCTGGAAATCATCCACAAATTAATTCTAAAATATCCTGTAGAAAACACAGATATGATTCAAAAGGAACATATAATCATGTTACAGTAAATGATGCTTTTGCGATGATAAAAAACCTCGCATTTTCGGGCCCTCCCAATAGCAATGATCCTTTATTTATTAACTTAAGAATAAAAGCATCAGGAAAGAAAGATGTTATGTATGGTATATTAGCAGATTTAATTGAAAGATATTTCAAAGGATATTTATTGGGACCTGCCTATGCTAAAGAGGGAACTGATAAGGTAATGGGTAAAAATTTAGCACATACGCCATTAAGTAAATTAAAAAAGAAAATTATTATTATGGTTGAAGATTTTTGTGATGATTATAAACAAAATAACAAATTCTTTTCATATGTTAATTTATCACCTACATCTCATGTAAGCCCAAAGGGTAAAATACGCGTTGAAACAGGTTTTAGTGTAACTAATACACTTGCTATATCTGATTTTAAGAAAGAGAATTTAAATGGATTGTGTATGACATATCCTATAAATAGTTATGATACGGCTGCTGTCGATAATTCAAATTGGCAATCACATCACGCGTATGGTGTTCAATTTGTATTTATGAATTATAGTAAATTATCTGAAAAGTCACAAGCCGGACAACGAATGAAAAAATATAATGAAATGTTTAGGGCTAAAGGTCAACAGATTGTGTTAAAACCAGAAGATTTATTATGGGGACCAAGAAAAATACCAATGCCTAAACCTATGAACAAACCAGAAGAAGACCCAAGTGTTCCACAGAAAAGATGTAATGATATTACTGGTGATTGTACTGAAGTATAAATATATTAATTATCTCATTAATTAATATATGTCAAGTTTAGCGACTGGTAAAACAATTTCAAGAAAACAATTGCGTAAAATCATTCACACACAAATGACATCTATTAGAGAACAGGCTATACATATTAAAAAACAAAGTGAATCGAGAGAGGAAAAAATAAGTATGGAGTCAAAAATAGATTTAATGGAAATGATAAATAAAATGTTAGAAAATTGGAGATGGTATAATGATAGTAGTGAATGGAAACAAACTGATGATCAGATGGGTGATGTAATTAATTATGAATGGGATGGTTATGTAACAAATTGGAATCAACAAATTCATGCTATTGCTGATCATTATGGTGATATCGGTGGAGTAGATAATTGTCCATTTAATTCAGGAAAAGTAGATTATATTTTATCATTTGATGATAATGGCGATTTGCTTAATTTTAGAACACATCAAGAAATTGAAAAAGAAAAAAAAGAAATGGAAAAAGCTGATGCTGCTAAGAGGAAAGAAGAAAACGAGGAAAGGAAGAAAAAAAGAGAAGCTGATAAGAAAAAAAGATTAGAAGAAAGGAAGAAAAAAGCATCTGAACCTCCATACAATGTAGATGTTGATAAAGAGGGTTGGGAAAAAGAATTCGCTGAAGTTTATACTGCTTATTGGAGAGAACAGAAAGCAAAACAAAAAAAAGAAAGTAGTTCTGATGACTACTATAGTGATAGTGAAGATGAATTGGTACTTAGACAATTAATTTTTGTAACGGAATCATTAAATACGCCGAAAAAATATTATAATGTAACCGATGTAACGGATAGAAGACTTTATGATAGAAATGGCAAACACTACAACAACGAATATATCGACGAAGAGATTGAAAAAGATGGTTGGACAGTGAAACATCATGACAAGAAAATGCAAGATTATTATATTCATAATGATTTTAAAAAAAGTTTTTGGAAGAAAGACTATGGTTTTCCAACAACACAGTATTTAGATAAAAGAAAAGCATTAGAGAAAGCAAAGAATAAAGCCTGTCCACAAACATTAGAAAATATAGAACTTCATCCAAAATACAAAGAGTTGAATGATATTGGTGCAAAATTTCGTGCAAGTAAAAGTCAACCAGGAATGTGGGTAATTAGTCATTCAAATCTGGACAAACCCATATGGCATTGGGAAACAGATAAAATTACAAAACTCTTAAATAATTATAAACCCGCAGCAGAGGGTGGTAAAAGGAAAACGCGTAAGAGAAAAAGAAAACGAAGAAGAAAAAATACAAAGAAAAAACGTAAAAGAAAACGTACAAAGAAAAAGCGTAAGAGAAAACGTAGAAAAACTCGAAAATAATTAATTAATATCTATAATTATATATATATATATTAATGCCTAAGAAACGATCAGATTTATGTACAAAAGATATGACATTTGAAGAATGTGAATTAGCTATTGTTAGACAAGCTGTTCAAATGATTGAAGATAAGGCCGGTAAAAAAAAGATAAACACACCAGAAATACAAGATATTATTCATATAGTTGAAAGTTTTTTACAAGAAACAAGAAGAATATGTTATGGAGGAACAGCGATTAATAATTTACTACCAATATATGAGCAATTTTATAATAAAGAGATTGAATTACCCGATTATGATTTTTACTCTCCAGATCCATTAAATGACGCAAAAAATTTAGCAGATATTTATCATAAAAAAGGGTATACTGAAGTTGAAGCCAAATCGGGGATGCATCCAGGAACATTCAAAGTGTTCGTTAATTATATTCCTGTTGCCGATATTACATTTTTACCCAAACAGTTGTATGATACGCTAATGAGTGATTCCTTAAGTGTTAATGGTATAATGTATTGCTCTATCAATTATTTAAGGATGTCTATGTATCTTGAATTATCAAGACCACAGGGTGATGTTAGTCGTTGGGAAAAGGTTTTAAAAAGACTTGGACTATTAAACAAACATTACCCTTTAAGAGGTAAAAATTGTTCCGTAGAATCTGTTCAGCGTTTATTTGAATATGGTATGAAACCAACCATTATCAAACGAACAAAGAAGGGGGGTAGTAAAATAAGTGAGGACGACCTATTTTTAAATAAAATAGAGGACAAAATATTTTATGTAGTTAAAGATACGTTGATAAATCAGGGTTGCGTTTTCTTTGGTGCATTCGCAAATAGATTGTATTTAAAAGAAATCCCAAAACTAAGAAAAACTAAAGTTCCACGAATTCCTGATTTTGATGTTTTATCAGAAGATCCAACAGCATGCGCAAGAATAATTAAAGAAAGATTAAAAGATATTGGTATAAATGATGTTGAAATAATTGAACATGAAGGTATTGGAGAAATTGTAGCGCCTCATTATGAGATTGTTGTTGGTGAAGAAACTGTTGTATTTATATATGAACCTCTTTCTTGTCACAGTTACAATGAAATAAGATTAGAAGGCGAATTCATTAAAATCGCTACCTTAGATACTATGTTGAGTTTCTATTTAGCATTCTTATACAGCAATAGAAGTTATTATGATGAACAACGTATTTTGTGTATGAGCGAATTTTTATATAGAGTTTTAGAAAAAAATCGCATTAATCAGGGTCATGGAATATTAAGACGTTTTAGTATGGATTGTTATGGAACTGCTCACGCCAAAGAAGAATTGTTAGCAGAAAAATCACGTAAATTTAATGAATTAAAAGATAAAAGAGATACTGAAGAATATGAATGGTATTTCTTAAGATATTTACCAGGAAAAGAAAAGCCTGTTCGTAAAAAAAGAAAAACTGTAAAAAAAGCTCCAAAGAAAAAGAAAACTAAAGCAAGTACAAAGAAAAAGGGTAAAAAAACTAAGGGTAAGAAAAAGGGTAAAGCTAAGAAAAAGGTTAAAAGAAAAAAGAAAATTAGAAGTCCATTCTTATAATTATGAATAAAAATTAATATTCATAATTAATATATGGCAGATATTATTGAATGTGATATTATTGAAGATGGTATTATAATTAAAAATAGGAAGGAAGTAATGGATGAAACAAGAAAAATGTTGAATATATTATTACCAGATAAAAAAGGTGGAAAACGTAGTAAAAAAGGTGGAGTAATAAACTGTACTTGGTGTGGAAAGCCATTAAGTACAGACTTTTATCAAGCAACGTCAATTGAAAAAGAAGAAAAATTACACTCACACTGCAAAGTAATTGCTCAAAACAGGGAAAGATGTATAAGAAGAAAAAAAAGAAATAAAACACCATCCAGAAAGAAAGAAAAAAATAAAGAAAAAAATAAAGAAAAAAAAAGCGAACATAGTCCTTTTAGAAAAACAAAAGATGATATTAAAGACCTAAAGATGAAAATCAAGCGAAAAAATAGAGAACCAACACCAAAACTAACTTCTTTAATAGAATATATAGAACAATTAGAAAGGAGTCAAGAAGACGGAACATTGAATATGAATGTTCTTTCACAACATCTCGAGAATGTGGCAAGAATGCATAATGCTGTACTTCAGGAACAAAGAGCCTTAGATGAATATGAAAGAGAACTTATGATGTATTATTGTAAGTTAATAATATGGTGCTTATTAGAAGTGTTGTTTTATGCAATAGGGATTGGTGTAACATTGATAACATATGAAAAGGCTTTATGGTTTTCTCATATTGCAATAATGGGAATTGAACAAGTATTTCCAACATATTTTCGAAAAAAACTACAACTCGAAGCGCAAAGACAAGAACGGGATGCACAAATAGCAATTAATATTATGAATAGGGATATACAAATAAGATTAAGACGCAGGATACAAGAAGGTATTAGAGATAATCCTACTATTAAAGATAAGGAACGAAAGGAGTTAATACGAAAGTTTGACAATGAAGACGCATTAGTTTATCCTACAAATATTGATTCAAATACAAAAAGTGGCTCAACGGATTGGCAAAATTTATTACGACATACCTTTTCAAATTTAGCTAACGGTGTTGAAGATTTTGTGAATAATCGCAAAGATACATTTATTGCAAATAAGAATAGGCTTTTTGATAGAGGAGAAGATGTATTTAGAGAATTAGCATCTCCTTACACAGTTACCACAGAAACTACCGGCGAAGGTTTACGTTTTATCGCAGAATTGATACCGTTAGTTACTATTATTTTAATAGTAGTAAATTATTATAAGATAGTGAGGGAAACACATACGAAACTGATTAATCCCGCACCAAAAAAACCATTTCATCCAGATGACCCAAGACGTGATCCAAAAGGTGATGGGAGTGGATCTGGACAAGGAGGGTATGACACATTAACAACAGCAGGGGTTGCTGAGATTCATGGGGGAACAAAACACCGAAAAAAGACACGTAAAAAAAGACGCAAAACACGCCGTAAATCTAAAAAGAGAAAGAGTAA
>Ga0163109_10000463_pt1 | contig 32802 bp, 48 predicted proteins | sample CRUFie1St13metaG_FD_108704 | JGI IMG/M metagenome (GOLD analysis project Ga0163109, IMG submission 108704) | Marine microbial communities from the Costa Rica Dome - CRUD Field 142mm St13 metaG | ecosystem: Environmental > Aquatic > Marine > Oceanic > Photic zone | place: Costa Rica: the Eastern...
AAGAGCAAGTAATGAACTTGTGTCATATAGTTGCAGGAATCCCAAAAGACGAATGTAATGCTATGAGAAAGATGATGAAACCTGTTGGTTCTGGAAACGAGAATATTGATAAAGCTAGAGCCCTTAAAGACAAGTTTATAAGCGGTTCTATTGCCAACGGAGTTGATAAACACATTGCCGAAGATCTTTACGAAAAGATTCTATACTTCGCAGGTTACGGCTTTAATAAGTCACATGCTGTCTCTTACGCAATTAACTCTTATTACTGCGCATGGCTAATGACTTATTTTGAAGAAGAGTGGATTACAGCTTATCTCGAAGCTGTCTCTTCTAACCCTAACAAGCTTTCGAAAGCTCTTAGCGAAGTCAAAAAAATGGGTTATACAACTACTAAGATTGATATAAACAAGGCTGGAAAAAACTGGTCTTCAGTTGGTAATAAAGTTTTGATGCCATCTTTCTTTTCTTGCAAGGGAATAGGCGAAGCAGCTATTGAGGAGATTTTAAAGTATAGGCCGTACCCTAATATAGACAACTTATTCTGGGATGAAAATGGCAAGTGGAAGCACTCTAAACTAAACAAAAGAACTCTAGAATCTTTGCTAAAGATTAGGGCTTTAGATTCTCTTGATTGGCAAAATTACTTTAGTTCTTATAAGCAATTCTTTGACTGTGCTAGCGAGAATTGGTCTATGCTTAGGAAGAGCACAAAGAAGAACCCTTTTCAAGGTAGAGACAATTTAAAAGAATTAGTCTTAGATTATTCAGGTGATGACTGGAATATTAAAGAAAACATGGGGTTTGAACAATCTTTACTAGGAACAATCAACGTCGGTAATTTAATTCCAGAAAAGCTTCTAAATAAATTTGAGAGTTTGGAAATTGTCCCTATAGAAGATTGGAATTCTAAAAATCTTTATTGGTTAGTCGCTATTAAGGCAAACAAGAAGAAAACTAAAAACGGTAAACCTTACTTTTTGATAGAAGGTATTGGCTCTAATGGTGAAAAGCATCGGATATTTTGTTGGGGAACCGGGCATGATGCAGTGCTTCCTGATTACTCTCTATGCGTGGCAGAGTTAGATAAATCCGATTTTGGTTTTTCAACTAATTGGAGAAAAATTAAGACTTTTGAGGTATAATATAGTATGCAAAAATTCTCATCACTAAATCAATTACTTAAGCATTATTCTGAAGATTTATCAAAAGCTCCTGCAGTTAATGCTAGAAATTCAAAACAAAAAGAAAGAATATTTCAAAGCTTTCAAATTGAAGATCCTACCCGGATAAACATCACTATTCCAGAAAGAAAATTCAACACATCTTATGGAATTGCCGAATGGCTTTGGTATTTGTCAGCTAACAAGTCTGCAAATAATATTGGAAAATTAGCTAAAATCTGGGAAATGATATCTGATCAACACGGAGAAGTTGAATCTAACTACGGAACTTATTTGATATCTCAATGGAATTGGATAAAAGAAGAAATTAAAAAAGACACAGACACCAGAAGAGCTACTGTAGTCATCAACCAAATTCATCACAAGTATCAAAACTTAAAAGACTATCCATGCACTCACTACATTCAATTCTTTGTCCGCGATAATAAACTCCATTTAGGGGTAAACATGAGGTCTAATGATTTGATTTTCGGATTGTGCAATGACGTTTTTACTTTCTGCTTATTTCAACAAATGATGCTAAATGAACTAAATGCTGCAGGATTTGATTTAGAACTAGGAAGTTACTTTCATCATGCCGGCAGCTTGCATGTTTATGAAAGGCATTTTGAAATGATTGAAAGTATTAAGAACAGCAACTTTCCTGTTGACATTTCAAGCGAAACTTGTAAATTAAATAGTGAAGTATCCTGGGAATTAATGAGCGCAAATTTTCCTTTTCCAGAAACAGATGTTGAAAAATCAGAAATTTACGATTATGTTAGTAAAGTTTCAAAGGAAATAATGGTTTAAATGAGTAAAAATATTTTAGAACAAGCTAATCAAATTGTCAATCAAAGGTCAGAAGAAAAAGAAAGAGAATACGGACCGTTTAGTGAGGGTATGAAGCGCGCAGCCAGTATCGCTAGCGGCATGTCGGGAAAGGATATTACAGCTCACGATATGTACATTGCTTTAGTCGCTCTAAAGCTTAGTCGCCAAAGTTACAATTTCAAAGATGACAATTTGTTAGATGCAGTAGCTTATTTGGGAGCTTGGCATAATTTTATTAACGAGGTTAAAGATTGAATATTTCAAAGATTAGAGAAGTGAAGACGCCAAATAGAGGAACTGATAAATCAGCTGGTATTGATTTTTTTGTTCCTAATGATTTTGAAGAGATTACCTTATCTCCTGGAGAAAGTGTCTGCGTACCAAGCGGAATAAAAGCAAATGTTCCGGAAGGTTTTGCGCTAATCGTCTTTAATAAAAGCGGCGTAGCTTTAAAAAAGAACCTTTCCGTTGGTGCTTGTGTAATTGATGAAGATTACCAGGGAGAGATTCACTTACATGTTTATAATTTCGGTAAGGGATTAGAAAACATAAGTCCCGGAGAAAAATTAGTTCAAATGATTCTAGTTCCAGTTTTTTATGACACGATTGAAGAAGTAGAATTAAGCTCTTTATTTCCGGAAGAAACTTCTAGAGGTGAAGGCGGTTTTGGAAGTACTGGTGTAATTTAATGATAGAGACTAGAACTTTAGTAGTAGATGTTGATGACACAATATCAACTCATCACAACCGCGATTACGAAAACGCCATTCCCCACACTAAAATCATTAACAAACTTAACAAAATGTATGATTCTGGTTGGAAAATAATTTACTTTACAGCTCGTGGTCAAGTTTCTTGTAACGGTGATTTGGATTTAATAAATCAACTGAGGCGACCGGTTTTAGAATCTTGGTTAGAAAAACATAACGTTAAATATCATGAGCTCATATTTGGTAAGCCAATTGGCGTTTATTATATTGACGATAAAGCTATGCGCCCTGAAGAATTTATGGATCTAGACTACGAAGTTTTAAAGGGAGGCTCCGGAGGTTCTATAGAAAAAGTTGGAGATAGAATCATTAAGAAAGCTAGCAACTCTAAGCAACAAGCTCGTTGGTATAATTCCGCAGGTAGTTTGTGTCACGTTCCAAAGATCAACACTTACTACGGTGACACTCTAGATATGGAATTTATTGATGGGCCAAGCCTTAATGAAGTTTGCAGCAATGAACATATAGATTATTTAGTTGACTTACTGACTAGGTTTAGTGATATAAAAGTCCCAAACAACAATTGGCAGACAATGGTTGATAGGGTAAAAGATCATATGTCTCTAAACGCAGTCAGGAATGAAAATGAAATTATTAAAATTCTAGAAAGTAAGCAAGTTTCTGATTTCATGGAAGCGCAAGCTAGCTTTTCTCATGGAGATCTCACTTTCGAGAATTGTATAGTCAGAGACAATAAAGTCTATCTCATAGACCCTAATTGCCCAGACAATGTATACAGCTCTTGGATAATGGATGTTGGAAAGATATATCAGTCTCTTCATTATTCTTACGAAGAAAACTTTTCTGGATTTGAAGCTAAAATCGACAAATCAAAACTTTTTAATTACCTTGGGGGAAGGTTTAGGGATAACTTTTCAAGATATTTTTTGCTTTGCGAAATGGTACACTATATCAGAATGCTTAAATACAAATCAGAAGATCAGAAACCCCTTGTGAGAAAGAGAATCCAAGATATCTTTAGGGAAGTAAAAGTTGTTTTTAGATAAGAAGAAAATTGCCGAGAGATTAGGAAGGGAACCAACAATTGGTTTTACGTGTTCGACTTTTGATCTTTTCCACGCTGGCCATGTAGTGATGCTTCAGGAGAGTAAATCACTTTGTGATTACCTAGTTGTAGGATTGCTAACTGACCCGACTATTGATAGAGCCCAGACTAAGAACAAGCCTGTTCAAAGCGTAATGGAAAGATATCTGCAATTAGCAGCCTGCAAATATGTCGATGAAATTATCCCTTTTGAATCTGAAAACGATTTAGTCGATTTAATCTTAACAATTAACCCTGACATAAGAATTGTCGGAGAAGAATACAAAGGAACTGATCACACGGGCGTTGGTTTGTGTCCTATTCATTATAATAAACGAAGACACTCATTTTCTACTACACAATTGAGAGAAAGAGTTTTGAAGGCGGGAGGAAAGCCTAAATGAAAATTGCAATGATTTTTGGAAAAGGTTTGGACGGGTGCGGAGTCCAAAGAGGGGCAGTTGAAATAGCTACTTGGGCTCAAAGAAACAACGTTCAATTTCACATATATTCAATGAAAGGCAGAAGTTTTGCACGTGCTAAAGGTCATTCAATGCCGATTGATCCAGTTGATTTTAAGCACACAGAAATTCCCTCTCTGGTCGAAAAACTAAATTCTGAATATGACATTGTAATTTTAAACTCTTACCCTTCTTCTAAACACGATCCGGCTGCTATTATTGCTTTCTATGAAAACTTAGTCAAAAAAATTGACAAGCCTGTTTTGGTCGGTATGATGCACGAAATAAAGAAAGCTAATATTGATGCTATACCGATGATATTACCCATCTTGAATTATTGCGATATCGTATATAATTTTTCTGAGAAGACTTTCTTTTCAAATGAGTTTTCTTCTTATTTTCCATCAAAAAATCTTGGCGAAAGAACCAAGAGATTTAAAATGTGGATTGATTTGACTGAGTTGAAGAAGAACTATAGAGATGTCTATAGCTTAAAAGATAAAGATAGAAAATTGATGTACGTAGGCCGGTGGACTTCAATGAAAGATCCTAGAAGGGTTCTTGATCTCTACCCAATTATGCAGCAAAAAGATCCAAGATTCCGACTCGCTTTGCACGGAATCGAAAGATCTATAGGCGCTAAGTATGATATCATCGACCATCCAAACTCAGTGTATGATTTGAATTTTAAAGAATATGATTGGAGCGTAGATGGAGTTCCGACATTTGGTCCATATAACTACGCTGACGGCATGGAGCTAATTTCAACGTCTTTGTTTGCATGCTCTTTTTACCGATTGCCAAAAGAACCTCAAAATTATGGAGACAGGATGGAATACACACAGATTGAGATAATCGGTTGTGGAACGATTCCAGTTTTTGATAAACATTACGGTGAAAATAATTTTGATTCTAATGGTGACCGTTATATTGATAACGACTACCTCGCTGTTTGGTCTTCTAGGGACGATTTAGAAGAGACCGCTGATAAACTTATCTCAATTGCAGACAATCCATCAGAGCAAAAACTCTACAGAGATTCAAGTTTCGATTTTATCGATAGAGAGTTTAATGCTGATAATGTTTTACCAGAGATGTTTGATTACATTTTGAAAACTGGAAAAGATCAAAATAAGTTTGTCAATGATAAATTACTAATGAATCACCTGTTTCAGAGTGATAAGGCATTTACAGATTACTTGGAGATTTTAGAGCAAGGCAAAGTCCCCGCTGTTGGTATTAAACAAGTTACAAATCAATCATTATGTTTCTTTGAAAAGAAAGCTCGACGAGAGTTCGCTAGTTACAAAGTTAAAAGAGTTAGGAGAAAAAAGTGAGTGATATTTCATGGGCAACTATGATTCCTCTTATTGGAGGTTCCGCAATAGGCTGCAGTCAAGCAACTAAAAATAAACCAAAATTTCACTTAAGCTTCAAGGCTTTCGAACAAAATGAAAATCACTTAACGAGCTATTGGCCAGAAGTTGAAAGAATTGATTTAGACGAGCAAGCTCTTCCACAAGCTAAGCTTGATTTCATAAATTCAGTTTGCCCTTGCGCCGGTTTGAGCCAACTAAACACCAGCCAAGACGAAGCAACTAGAAACAGCAAAAATGAATGGATGATGAAAACTTCGGATATAGTTCTTAGTAAATTAAAACCAAGGGTTTATTGGGGAGAAAACGCTCCTGCTCTTTTTACTAAATCTGGCGAGGGAGTAAGACAACAACTTTCCGAAATAGCTGACAAACATGGTTACTCATTTTCCATTTATAGAACTTCAACTTTTAAGCATGGAATACCACAAAAAAGATTAAGGACATTCTACTTTTTTTGGGATAGCAGAAATGCTCCCGTTATGAATTTTTATGATAAGCAACACGATAAGTTAATAGATTATCTCAATCTTATTCCAAATTCAGCTTCTCAACAAGATTCTTACAATTTAGTAGATATCTTTGAAAAATACCCTTCATACTCTTTTTTGCTTGAAAAATTTAAAACTGATCACGCTGGTTTTATCGATAAGTTTGGCGCTGGTCCAGCCCATTCTGTACATCAGTTTATCGTTAGGAATGATTTAATTGATGATTGCTTAATGTGGCTTAGAGAGATGAAACCCGAGCATAAAGAAATCAGAAAATTTGAGCATATAAAATATAAGCTTTCCTTGGGTAAAAGCTTTCTCGATCACTCTCCTGCTTTTTATAACAATTGTACAAATGCTGTAGTTGGAAGAACTTTGCAAATGTTGATGCATCCTAAAGAGCCAAGGGGGATGAGCCATAGAGAGCTTATGCATCTAATGGGGCTTCCTTTTGATTTTGATTTGCAAACTAAGAGGCTAAATGACGTTGCTCAAAATGTTCCTACTTGTACAGCTAGAGATATGACTTACGAAGTCATAAAATACATTAAAGGTCAATTAGAAGACTCTGGTTTTTCTAATTTTAAGCAAGACAATATCAAAAAGACATCGAGCGAATTATGAAAGCTTTAGTTACCGGGGGTTGTGGCTTTATTGGTTCTAATTTGGTAAGAAAATTACTGAAACTAGGATGGGAAGTCGAAGTTGTTGATGATTTATCAAGCGGTGATATTTCCTCTTTAGGAAATATACCCATGAGAGTCGTAACTGTTGGCTTATTGGCTAATTACGAATCTTTTGAAAGAGAAGAAAAAAAGTCTCTTATCATCACTGGCGATTTTGCTTCTCCCTACATTTTGTCCAGAATAGCTGATAAAAGATATGATTACGTTTTTCATCTAGCAGCTATGCCTAGGGTTGAGTTCTCTGTCAAGAATCCTATTCTCACAAACGAAAATAATGTTTCTAAGACAGTTGCTTTAATGTCAGCGTGTTGTGGTAACGTGAAAAGGTTTATATTTTCAAGCTCTTCAGCTATCTACGGAGATGCTGGCGATAATTTCCCTTCTCGCGAGTGCGGATCAAGTAATCCTCAATCTCCTTACGCTTTGCAGAAAAAGATAATAGAAGATTATTGTTCTCTCTTTTATAATCTCTATAACTTAGAGTCGGTATGTTTAAGATATTTCAATGTGTATGGACCTGGACAATTAGGAGACAGCCCTTATTCTACCGCAGTGTCAGCCTGGATGAATTCTATAAGGAGTGGAAATCCTTTAAGGAGTGACGGGGACGGAGAGCAAACTAGAGACATGGTTTATATAGACGATGTTGTAAGAGCCAATGTTTTAGCTGCTGGATTGCAAAAAGCTACAAAGGGAGAAATTTGTAATATTGGTTCTGGAAAAAGCTATAGTAACAATGAAATATTAGCAATGATTAAATCAAAAATTTTAAACTTGTCTATAGTTAACGCTCCTGAACGCGAAGGAGATGTTAAACACACAAGGGCAGATATCAAAAAATCAGAAGATTTTCTAGGTTTTAAAACTGAAAAGAGTTTTGAAGAAGGTTTAGAAATTACTATGAATTGGTGGGAGATATTTTGAAGATAAATCCTAGATTTGAAGTTTTTACTGGTCCAATGTTTGGTGGAAAAACGACAAGACTTTTAGCTGCGTTAGAGAGGTATAGTTACCAAAATAAGAACATAATTCTCTTTAAACCAAAAATAGATGTAAGATATTCTGAAGAATCAGTAGTAACTCACAGCGGGATAAGGTGGAATTCTCATAGAAAAGTCTTTAATAAAGTTATAAGAGTCCAAACTAGCAAAGAACTTTCTTCTTATTTTAACAGTTTTAACGAGACGCACGATATAGATATTGTTGCTGTTGATGAAGTCTTTATGATTGAAGGAGCAGCTCAGGCTTTAATAGACATTTATAAAATGGGCAAAACTGTTTTAGTCTCAAGCTTACAACTTTCTTCTACTGGAGAACCATACCAAGAGATGATAAGGATACTTCCGTGGGCAACTAACGTTCAGATATGCCCAGCAGTTTGTTCTATTTGCGGAGAAGATGCTTTTTTCACTAAAAAGATTGCTGGAGGAGATGAAAGAAAGATTGAGGTAGGTGGTTCTGAACTTTACCAACCTAGGTGTTTTTCTCACTATTTTGAAGATTAAATTGTAAATAATACAAACAAAGTTCAATAATATATTTAAACGATGATGCAGTTTTACTGCTTGTAAGAAAAGGATGCGAAAATGGTTGAACCCAGTCAAGTAAATTGTGTGATTTATCACGCAGATTGTACAGACGGTTTTGGCGCTGCTTATTCTGCATGGAAACAATTAGGAAATAGAGCGGAATACCACGCGTGTAAACACGGTACAACACCCCCAGATGTAGAAGGTAAAGTTGTAGCTATATTAGATTTTTCTTTTAACAACGCAACAACTAAGCAAATGATAGAAGACGCTGAAGGCCTGATTGTTATCGATCACCACAAGTCAGCTATGGTTGAATTACACGATATATCAAACACGCATTTTGATATGACAAAGTCAGGAGCTATGTTAGCTTGGGAATTTTTCCACCCTGGAAAAGAACCTCCAAAGTTCATTAAATACATACAAGATCGAGACTTGTGGACTTGGGAGTTAGAATACTCTAAAGAATTCAGCGCTGCCTTTGATATGGTACCTTTTGAATTTGAAGAGTTTGAGAAGTTTGAAGACGACTCAGTATTCGATGATGCCGTCAAGAGAGGAAGTTATATACTAGCTTACTCAAAAACTGTAATTAAGAAAGTTTGTGAGAAAGCGGTTGTCCGTTACTATGGAGATAAAAAAGTCATGATAGTAAACGCTTCTCACTGGATGTCAGAGATAGGTTCTAGGCTTTCTCCAGATTGCGATTTTGCGGTGATCTGGTACTTTGACCATGATGATGGAATAACAAAGGTTAGTCTAAGATCTTTTCATGACAATGTAGATGTCAGTGAGTTTGCCAAAAAATTTGGAGGTGGAGGACATAAAAAAGCGGCTGGATTTACTTTAGGTAAAGATCAACATATAGATGATTTATTCACTTTAGAGCCGATAAAAGAAGAAGAGACTTCATAATTAATGCATGAGAGAAGGAGGTTCGATTCATGAAAAGTAATTCAAAAAATCTATATGAAATAGCATTAAAGTTATCTGCAGATCAAATCATTGTTGAGAATGCAATGAATAATCGTAGTTTAAACGGTTTGGTGGTTGAAGCTTTAGACGATAAAGATATTCAAAAACTTAGAACAGCTGTAAAACAAACCTCAGACAGCGTTGATCAGTCTATTTCGATAGCTAGTGAATTTAATTTACCCTCCTTGGAAAATTATTTCAAACCAATAAAAAGTTCTCTAGTAAAAGCTGACCAATTTGTAACTGCGTTAGACATGAAAGATCCTGAGGGAATAGCTGATAGAATTACTGGATTCTTCGGTAAAAAAATAGATATTTCCTTAGCGCTAAGTTCTGTTATGGACATGCAAAACAAGGTGAATATTGCAATTAATTCTGTAGCTGACTCTTTAGATTTAATTGTCACTAACCTGGAGGGAAAAGGCATCGACGAAGAAATGTCTCTTTCTGATTTAGATCAAGACAAGCATGGTGTCGGTGCTGATCAAATAAAATCTGGAATAAGTAAAGCTTTCAAAGCCGCTAAACCAAAGGGTTTTATGGCGAAACTAGGAGGTTTGCTGAAGAAACAGATGCCTCCAGCTTTTCCAGGGGCAGAACAAATTGGAGATTTACCGCTAGGAGAAATTTCGGACGAAATTCTAAAATTAAATCTTAAGCAATTAAAAGGCGGAGCTGCTCAAGCAGAAGATTCAGCGGATTCAGCCGAATCGGCCGAAATACCTTCGGATGCTATATCTGATATTACAACTAGCGCTTCTGCTTCTGAAGCCGAACCTAGCACAAAAGCAGAAAAAGAATCAGATCCTTCGAAGGAAATTGCCGCGGCAGCTTCAGCGGCAGCTTCAACTCCAATGACTCCGAAAGATGCAGTTTCTAAAGCATTAGATGATTGGGAATCTTCTCTTTCTGACTCTAGCAAAAAATCTTTAAAAGCGAAAAAGAGAAACCAAGCTTTGAAAGACGCAGTTTTTTCCGGAATAGATAAGGGAAAGAAAGCTGTTGAGAGAGCAGTTGCTAAAGCTGTAAAGAGTTGGAGGTCTGATCATGAGGAGACTTTAATCAAGTCTAAAAGATTTGCAAAGAAGAATTTTGATTCATTACAAAAAATGATACCTCAACTAGCGGCCCAAGTTTTATCTCAAGCTAACGAATCTAACCAGAGAAAGATAACTCAAAAAGAAATCAAAAGAATAGTTTATAAAAATTTAGACAAGAAGTTTGAATCTCCTAACAAACTTTACGAAACTTGGCAAAAAAATGCTGGGTTACTAAGAGACTAATATGCCAAAAAATAAACGCCCATCCTGGGATAGTGTCTGGGCTAACGTAGCCGATTCAATTTCTAAAAGGTCTTACGATCCCAGATATCAAGTTGGAGCTATTGTAGTGACTTCAGACAACACTCAGGTTTTGTCAGTTGGATATAATGGAAATTATTCTGGAGGCCCTAACCAAGTCGACTCTGATTCTCCGGGTGAATCAGGTTTTATTCATGCAGAAATAAACGCTTTGCTAAAGTTAGATTACAATAATCCGAAAGATAAAGTTATGTATCTGACTTTGAGTCCATGCAAAATGTGTTCTAAGGCAATTGTAAATTCTGGTATATCTGAAGTTGTTTATCTAGAAGAATATAGAGATTTAACTGGTTTAAAAATTTTAGAAGAGTCAGGAGTAAAATGCAGGAGATATTTAGAAGATATGGAGGATCTAAATGAATAAACCAGAATCTTTTTTAAAAGCTTTATTGCTAAAAGAATATGAAGATAGGCTAAACACGTTTTATCTTTTGAATGAAACGAAAGTCCACGACAAACATGGCAATGTTGTCTTAGAGCCCGATCTTAAAGTAAGACATAAAAAATCTGGATTTGAGTATACGATTAAAAGTGTTAAAAAAGACGGCAATGATTTGTTAGTAGTTTTGAGGACTCCAGATTCTCCTAGATTCTCCGACACAGTTTCTACTAATAAAGTAATAGCTGGCCAAGAACCGGAGCCAGAAAAATTAGATAGAGAAACTCTTTCAGGCGAAGAAGTGATATCTGTAAAAAGAGATGAATTTGAAAAAGAATACGAGGTTGATTGATGGCTGATTTAATAGAGAACGAAGTTCTAAAAGAAATTAAGAAATCTATAAATGGAAAGTTGGATGAAGCTTATGTGACCCAAGCTAAAGTTTATGAATTAAATACAGAGCTTTTAAGTCAGAAGACAAAAGATTCTCATAGGAAAATTTTAGAATCTCACGTTGAGAAGCTAAATGAAGTTTCTGCTTATCTAGATACTGCTGAGAGAGAGTTAGCCGATATTAACAATTCTAAACTAAGATCTCTTAAAGCTGACGAAGTTTATAACCTTAATGCTTCTTTTTTGCATGCTTACTATTTCGAAAATATCGGAGATCAAAATTCAGTTATAAACATGGATTCAATCGCTTTTATGAGATTAGAGAGAGATTTCGGGTCTTTTGATGATTGGCAAAAGGATTTTATAGCTTGTGCCTTGAGTTCTCGTAATGGTTGGGTAGTTACTGTTTATAACTTTTTACTTAAGAGGTATATGAACGTAGTGATTGACTTGCACAGTGAGAATGTTCCGATTGGTTGCTTTCCTGTCATCGTGTTAGATTGTTGGGAACACGCATACTACAAAGATTACTTAGATAACAAAAAATCTTACGTTTACGCCATGATGAAAGAGCTTAAGTGGTCTAGGGTAGAATCTAGAATTAAAAAAGTCGAAGCTATGGCTAAAGCTGGTTAGGAATTTTTATGAATCGCGATGATATAAAAGAATTTTTAGAACTATCTGCTGGATTGAAAAAAAGCAGTAGAATGTTAGTTGAAGAAGAGGAAGACGATCCTTTAGCTGACGATGCTGGAGAAGAGGAAGAAGATCCTTTAGCTGATGATGCCGGAGGAGATGAAGGCGGAGACGAGGGTGGAGAAGAAGGTGGAGAAGAAGAGGAAGAGGAAAAAGAAGAGGAAGTCAAAGTCACCAAAGACGATGAGATTGAATTTTCGAAAAGCTTAGATAATTCTTTGAATGCCTTGTTTATAGACATCGAATCTGACGCTCTCAAAAGTGCTAAAGTTCAAGAAGAATCTTATTCCCTCAAGAGAGCTTTACTGACAGAAAACGAAATAGACGTAGATCTATTTGCCGCAGAGACTGCCAGGATAATTAAAAACGCAGACGTTTTATTAGATATAGAACAGATAGTCTTGTCTAAAGCAAGAGATTATTTGCTTTCGAAATACGATGAAGAAATTGAATCTAAGTTTTTAGAATTGATGAAATCAAGGCACAACATAGACCCTGAAGACAGGGGCGTAACTTCTGACGAGGAAGAAGAAGAAAAAAATATTATTGCCCCTATCGCTGTCGGAGCTTCCGGCGGAGGTGCCGGTGCTTGAATAGGAAATCTGTTCATATCAATCTTCCCGAAAGCGTTCACACGGAATTTAGGATTTTGTCTTTTAAAAGTAAGCTTTCAATGCAAGAGATAATTGCTGGGTTAGTTACTAACTTGGTTGACAAAGATCCCTATCTTGAAAAGCTGATTGAAAAAATGAAACAAGACAAAGTCAACAAAGATCTCAAAAAGATTACTAATGTAGAATCTATAGACATTTTTGATCAGATAAAAGATTCATCCCCTTGGTCTAATAAAGATTAAAATTTACCTCTAACGTGATAGTTAATACTGACACGGAGGTGCATGATGACGCAAGCAGCAAAAGCATTCGCGGACAAACATTTAGAAAGATTTATATCGAGAAAATTTTTAGCTTGGATTACAGCAACTGGGCTTTGTTTTGTTGGTACTGTAACTAGCGGAGATTGGGTAGCAGTGACACTGGCTTATATCGGATCTCAAGCGCTTGTAGACTTAGCAGTTCAGTGGAAGCATGGAAAACTAGCCGATAAAGGATAGATGAGAAATGAAAGTTTTAGAGTTTTTCAAAAAATCTTGGAAGTTTCTTTTAGGGATAGCAGTCACTATCCTAGGGGGTATGCTACTTTTCCGAAAAGACGAATCTGGGGAGATAATAAAAAAATCGACAGAATCTGGAGACAAAGCTTTAAAAGAAGTGATTGAGTCTAACGAAATCAGAGAAAAAGCTGAAGATGAAGCTGAAAAAAAAGCAGCCGCTGAAATAGAGAGGATAAAATCTCTAGTTGAAAAAAAGGAAAAGGAAATTCCTGAAGCTGTGAGAGTTAAGATTATGAAGAGGTTAGGCAAGAAAAATATCAGCAGAGCAACTCAAATCTTATCAGAAGAATTAGGCGTCAAAAATTTAGACGACATTACTTAAACTTTTTCCTAAAAAACAATATTATCTTTCCATGAAAAAGTTACTTTCTATCTACTTATCTTTCTTTCTTATAGCTAGCCCAGTAATGGCTCAAGAAGCAGCTATGAAATCCATCGCGCAAGGAGAAGCTGCTCCATTTGATGGAACTCTTTTAAATCAAGCCGCAGTCGCCGAAATGCTCATAAAGCTAAATAAGACTGAAGAGTTTTGCAAATTGAAATTAAAAGAAGAAAGAGAAATACAGAAAACTAACTGCAACTTAGCAGTTGATAAATTAAAGATAGCTAACGATTTTGAAATTTCGGTCTACAAGTCGCAAAATGATTTCTTAAGGAAACAAATTGACTTGTCAGTCAAAAGGCTTGAGAAGAGGTCTGTCGCAACTGAATGGTGGTTTGTCGGTGGTTTTGTTCTAGGAGCTTTAGCAGCCCTAGGTTCTGGTTATATTGCTAGCAAAATTGCAGATTAAGGTATCATCTTTGCTATCATTCATAGTTATGATATGAGGTGTTTTTATGAAATACGAAAAAATTAAAAAAGTAGTGAGTCAAATTCTTTTTGAGAATTCTCTAGAAAGTGAATCCCCGGTAAGCAGCAGTTTTGATTCTACTATCCCAAAAGAACTTCCATTAGATCCTGCAGAAACAGCTAGTTTGAATTCTATTGTTTCTCGCCCTCCAGTAGAAGATGAAGATTACGTTCCAAAAACGCCTTCAGAACTCTCTGCAGCTGTAAAAGCTTTAAGTGAAATGATGTCTTCTGATGACATAGCTTTAGCTTATGCTAAAATTAAAAGTTCTTTAGTTACAAGAAGTGAAAAGAGCCCAGTTTCTGAATCTGTCTACGATGATTACGAAGGGTTAGAATTACCAGATGATAGTGACATGCCGGAAGAGTTTAGGGGAGCAGGGTACTCTATAGAAGAGCCAGATGATATCGAAGAACCTAAAAATTTTCAAGCTTCAAAATCTTCCGGAGAAGCCAGCTTACAAGATATATTAGATTCCGGAATTTTGCCAGACGATGTCAAGTCGATATCTGGAGCTAAGTCATTTGAAGGCAGAGCAAAAAGAAACTTAGCTTATAGATCTATTTTCGGAGCTGCCGCTATAGAAAAAGCCATGAGGTATGCTTTAGATATCTGGGTTGGTGCTCTAAAAGCTGACGACAGAATAACTGACGAACAAGCAAAAGGTTTCTTACAAAACGCTAGAGGCTCTATGGATGCTCCTGGTTTCAAAGCGTTTTTTGAATTAGGTTTTATGGCTCCAGCGATGAAGCCAATGAGGTTAGCAAGGGATAAAGAAGTCAGAAAGCGAATGTCCGCATTAGATGTTCCACCTCAATTGGAAAATATGATATTTAGCCAAGCCGTTGGTCTATCTCCACAGAATCCCAGCAAAATCAGACTTAAACTTAACAGGACTTTTCCTGACATGAAAATGAGCGAAATGGATGAGATGACACAAAAATTATCCGATTTCGTAAAAAACGGAGCTAAAGAATTCCAGCAAGATTTTTTCAAAAGCATTGATTTAGTAGAAGCAGTTAGAACTGCTTGGTCTAAAAAATCTACAGACGAAAAGATTGATATAACTTATGCTGCGATGGACGAAGTAATAGATTTTGAAGAAAAGAGTGAAGAAGCAGGATTAAGATGAACCTAAAGAATCTTATGAAGGAATTTCTAGAAGAAGAAAATCGTAGTTCAAATCATGATTTATTCGGAATGAGAGTCTTAAAAGAGAGTTTAGATTTTCCTTGCGAAGTTTCTGGGTTTTCTTCTTGGGAAGATATGGGAGATATGTCAGTTAAAAGTTTCCCCTTTTCCTGCAGAAACTCTATGAGATCTTTTTGCAGTTATGTTATGGACTTAGAGCAGAATCAGGGAATTCTGATTGCTTTAAGATTCGACTCAAGAGAAAATACAGTTACCATCGAAGTTCCTCACAAGCTTTTGGGTAGTAATCATTTTGTAAATTTCTTTAGGGAAATTGACAACATACATCAAGATGTCTCTAAGAGCTACACTTATGAGTGATTATATTAATCAGGAATTTAACCGTATTTTGAGTAACCCTCAAAATGAAATAATATCTGAATCGCTGAAACAAAAGCTAAAGCCAATTTCTAGCCCCTTTAAGATTTATTTAAAGGGAGAAAATTTAAATTACGAATGTCAGTTAGAAAGTTTTACTCTAGGTAGTTCTTTATCTTCGCTAAAAACTATATCTCTTTCATTTGATTCAAGTGACTTAAAAACAATACTTTTAGAAAAAGACTTGAATTTAAGTTGCGAAGAGATTAAGATTTTCAATGTTAAGAAAGAACAAATATCAAAAGTCAATTGTTTTAAGTTCGAAGAAGATACTTATATAATGGAGTTTTCTTTAGAGGAGTGTTTAAATGATTAGTGAAGAACTTCTATTATCAGCTGTGAGAGAATCGGTAAAAAAAGTTATGGAATCTCTTGAAGCCCCAGCAGATTCTGATCAGAGCGAAAAGCTCAAGCAAGACAGCATTTCTTCAAAGATCGATGACTTGGGAGCAAGAAAAAGAGAAAATGAGAAATTTGAAGTTGACGAAGAAAAAGAAGAAGATCCTGAAATTGACTTAACTGGCGATAAAAAAGAAAAAGAAGAAGAAAAATTCTCATACGACGTTCCCGACACTTTTCCCAAGCATGTCAAATTCCAAGATATAGTAGATCAATTAAACTATGTGAGATCTGGGGCTAGCGCTAAAGACGATGAAGTCAAAAAGGGTTTGATGAAGTACTTCGACAATCTTAAAGATGAAGAAAAAAGAGATTTGTTAGCCATGCTTTCTGGTTTTGCAACTATTATGAATAAAGCTGGAGATATAGAAGATGCCCCAACTCCTTCGGAGTTTGAAAATGCAACTAAAAAGAGTGAAAAATCAGAAGAAGAACCATCCAAAGTTCCTGTTAACAAGCCCGGAATGAAGCCAATTGTAGTGGGTGAAGCAGCAGAAAAGCATGTTGAATATTCCATACTAGTAGAAAACAATTCAGATTCTCACCGGTGTACTAATGGTCAGATAGTCGGTTTTGGTTCAGAAGAATGCTTAAATGACTTAATAAGAAGAATTGATGATGCAAAAGAATCTAGAGATTCTTGCTCTAGAGGTTCTGAATCGAGATCTCATTATAACGGACTTTTAAAACACTTGAGAATGCAGCTAAGAGCTGCTCAGAAGCTTAGCAAATAATTTGAGATAATTACCATGGAAAACTATAAAGATTATCTCAATATAGCTTCTCGGGTCTTAGGCGATGACGATAATTGGATGGACTTTAAAAAAATAATGCTGAGAAGTTTACCTCCTTCAATGAGAAAAAAATTTAGCACCAGGGATCCAAAAACCAAGAAGCAATCTTTGAATGATTTTGAATCTAAAATGATAGAAGCTTACTTCAATAAAACGGGTATTTTGCTCAAATTAGAGGGTTATGATGATTAAAGAAAAATATGCTAAAATATTCGTTGAAGAAGCTACTAAAAAATCTCTCATCGAAGGTGCTGCTTATGGTCAATATCTTTCCGCTGGAGAAGCTTACGAGTATTTTATTCAGCCGCTAAAGGATATTTTAGACGTTGCTAAGATTGCATTAAAAGATATTGGCTCAGGCGTCTTATACAACATGAGAATACTGTTCACATTCAGCACTACTAAAAAAGCTAGGTTGTTAAGAGCATACGAACAATCAAGAGAAAATTACAAAAAACAGTATGAGCCAATTATGGACAGGATAGATAAAAACCTTTCGGAAGCAGAGCTTTTATTCTTTTTGGCAAATCCAGTTGGTTACATTGGTAAAGAAGTAGTTGTAAAAGGCCTCGATGCTGGAAAATTCGTTGCTGATGTTTTTATAGAACAATCTAAAGCTAGGGCTGGAGAAGGGCCTAGCGCCCCCACTAAACCAGAAGATGGACCGCTTTTAGGCGCGCTAACCGATCTAAAAAGAATATTTTTTGGAGAATCTTTACAGAGAAGAAATTTGTTAGAATCAGAAAGTCAATCTGGTAATGTTGAATCTCAAGTTGCTGTTTCTATGGAAGCAATCGGCGTCGACCCGGGTATGATAATTTCTGATTTTTCTGAATGGGTTTCTACTAAAGAGGGTATTCTAAGAGATATTGAAGCAGAAGATATTCCCGCTAGAATATCATCCCTTGTCAAAATGATGCAATCTCAAGATTATCAATCTTTAGAACAAGCAGTTATGGAAGCTAAATCTGCCGGTATAGATTTAGGAAATTACTTAAAGCAATTTAAATCAGAGTTTGAGAAATCTAAAAGCGAGCTTCTGGCTTCTTTAGAAGAAAGAAATTCTGATGATTCTAACTCTAAAAAAGAAAATTCTGAAATTTTATCTAAAATTGGCGAGATGCCAAAGATAAAAAAGCTTGGAGATAAAGCTACAGAAAAAGATTATGTCGAAGCTTTAGAAGAGTCTCTCTTCATTTCTTTAAAATCTAACCTTCAATCCGACGGAGAAAAGATTCTTAATGATATAAACAGCGAAGTGACCGAGATATCCGAAGTAATTTTAGGCCCATTCGAATCCTTACAAGAACTAGAAGATTTCAAGGCTATTAGTCCAGATGCTAGCGAGATAGCATCCAAAATGGAAAGTGCTTACAAAAAAATTACAGGTACCTAAATTCAATTATAATATTTCATAATATAAATTCTAAGGAAATTTAGATGAAAAAGTGGATACCAGAAATTTGCTATGAAGAAGACTCTAATGGATTAACTTCTCATATACCCTTTGTTCAAGTTCCGGCTGGGGAACAGATGCCGGCAATACTTTTTATTTTTGAAAGCCAAGAAACTGGCGAATATGAGCCTGGCGATGATGGTAATCCTTTACCCATATTTGATATGGAGCTACATCAGTACGCCGACATGGCTGTTCTAAAAAATAAACTAAACTTAAAAGATTTTGACAAAGTAAGGAAAGCTTTAGGTTTAGAACCACTCTCCGAAGCTCAAGTTAAGGGCCAAGAAATATCTAGAAAAGTCAAACAAAATTTAAATTAATTCGTGTAATTAAAGCCGATTCGGTGTATAATATCTATATGAATAGTTCATATATTACAGAAGACATGGCGCATCGTGCACTTAGCAGGATGTATAACTTTAACCAGAAGCTTTCTGCTCTTTACGAGTCTGAAGGTCTAGACATCAAATCAGATATAGGAAGAAGAAATATCTTGATGTCGTCTATTCAGGAAAAAGAATTTTCAAAAGAATTATCGAAAGTTTTTTCTGGAGTAGTCAATGATGGCCGCTCAGGTCAGCCTGATATTGTGATTGGAGAAATCAATACTGAGCTCGAGTGTAAATTGACTTCTCCTCACGGTGGAAAAACGTGGGCTCTTCAATGCGATTACGCTACGCTAGAGAAAAAAGGTTGCTTAGATTTTCTATACATGCTTGTAGATAAAGATTTTGAAAACGCTGCAGTTTTATATTTCAATAAGCTATCTACGGAAGACTTTCACCCTCCCGCTTCTGGGTCTAGGGGAAAGTCTAGAATGAAGAAGTCTTCCGCGATGAAAAAGTGCACTGTAATTACCGGCAATGTCGTTGATAAGAATCAGCAAGTCATTAATAGAGCTAAAAAAGTTTTAGAAGACAACAATAAACCACCTTACCAAAAAAGAAAAGCCGTAGAAAGAATCATAAACTGGGGCAGAAAAGAAAAACAATACTCTTTTGAGTTGGAGAAAATAGTTGGAAACGATTGAAGATTTCAAAGTTGGAGATTACGTATTTTTGTTTTTTAATAAGACAGGATCGATATTCTCCGCTAGGATACTAGAAAAAACAATAAGGGAAACTATATCTGATGGTCCTAAAACTGATTTTGTTATTGAAGCATATCAGCAAGAAGGAGACAGAGTAATACCCAAAAAAATTAAATTTACCAACGACTGCAAGATGTTTCATTCTATTGAAGAGCTGAGAATTGCTGTTCACGAACACGTAATGACTGCAGTTAATTCTATGATTGAAGATTGCCAAAATGTTTACAGTGCAATTTCACAAAACCTGGCTGATTAAAATTTGAAAAAAATACTTCTTTTAGACGCTAATAACTTAATATACAGAGCAAGATACTCAGCTAAGTTTTCTAGAGAGGGAGATGCGGCAATAGTTTATTCTTTCTTCAGAAGCTTAAGACCTTTAATCGAAAAATTCAACCCTGACATTTGTTACTTTGTTCGAGATGGAAGGCCAACTGACAGATTAGAGCTTTTTCCTGATTATAAATCCAACAGAGTAAGGGAAGTTGATGAATCTTTCATGTCTCAAAAGAGGATGATAGAGAGCATTGTTAATGATCACTTTCCGATAACAGTTTGTAGGAATATGGAAGTTGAAGCTGATGACTTGATAGCTTACCTAGTCCTTAAGCGCCACAAATTAGATGAATGTGTAGTAATATCCTCAGATACAGACTTTATTCAACTTTTGCAAGAACACAGCAACTGCAGCTTATACAATCCTATTTCGAAAAAATTTCGTGAATGTCCAGAATATGATTACTTAACTTGGAAGTCTTTGAGAGGCGACAGTTCTGACAATATTCCAGGAATTCCTAAAGTTGGAGATAAGACTGCAGCTAAATTAGCAATGAATTCTGATTTACTTAATGAATTCTTTGAAAAAAATTCTAACAACAAAATTATCTATGAGAGAAATAGGGATCTCATAAGCTTTAGAGAGATAGACAATTTAGATGACACTTTTATCGGAGAGAGTAAATCTAATTTTGAAGAAGTTAGAAATATCTTTGAAAATTTGAAATTTAATAGTATGATAAAAGAAAAATCATGGAAAAAATATACCGATACTTTTATTGGAGTTAACGATGAAAACTTTGTTGAGTAATGAGTCACAAGCTATTTTAAGAAGAATTAATTTAATCAATGAACAGGAAGTTGCATACAAGTTTGGAGACTTGTTTATTGCTGAAAATTCTATCACAGGTCAAAAAAGACAGTTAGAAAATGTTCCATCAAACATTGCTGAAAATTCAAATAAATCTAGTTTGTTAAAGGGATGAGATGCAAAAAAGAATTCTAAAATATTCAGAAGAACTTAGGAATGATTTGCTTTCTGGGGTGAACAAGCTAGCAGAAGCTGTCAAGATAACGATGGGTCCTCGTGGCCAAAATGTTTTAATAGAACTGGACAACGGCCCTCCTATATTAACTAAAGATGGAGTTACAGTTGCTGAAGCTGTTAATCTAACTAATAGGTTTGAAAACTTAGGAGCTCAAGTTGTAAAAGAAGCTGCTCGGCAAACAGCAGAAGAAGCTGGAGACGGAACGACTACGTCAACTGTTTTAGCGCAAGCTATATTTCATCAAGGTAGTAAGTATCTATCTTCAGGAGGGAATATCAGGGATTTAAGAGATTCTCTAAATTTAGCCAAAGAGGAATCAATATCATTCTTGAAAGAAATTTCTTCTGAAGTTTCAGGAAAAAAAGAACTGAAGCATGTTGCCACTATCTCTGCTAACGGAGAAGAGCAATTAGGTTCTATAATTGCAGACGCTGTTTCGCAAGTTGGCCAGCATGGATATGTTTCTGTAGAAAATTCTAGAGGATACAAAACTGAATTAAACTTAGTTGACGGTTACCAGATAGATAGAGGTTTTATTTCTCCCTATTTTGTCAACAACCAAGAGAAACAGTCTGTAGATTTCAAAAATCCATCTATACTCCTGACTAATCAAAAGATCTCTAGCCTTAAAGACATCATCTTTCTATTAGAAAGCTCAGTCAAATCGAATAAACCTCTTGTGATAATTGCCGACGACGTAACTGGAGACGCTCTTCAGGGTTTGATATTAAATAAATCTAAAGGAAATTTAGATTGTTGTGTGATTAGGCCTCCAGAGTTTGGGGTTGCTAGAGAGAATGCTCTAGAGGACTTAGCCGCTGTCTTGGGAGCAGAGGTTGTTCATACACCAATAGCTGATTGGAAAAATGCTGACATTCAATCAAGTTTGGGAACTTGCAAAACTTTTAAATCTTACAAAGAGCAAAGCGTTTTCGTTGACTGCCCATCTCATGATGAAGTTATCAATAAGAGGTTGTTGTCTATATCTACCCGGCTAGAAGAACCAAATGTTCCTCCCGAGGAAAAGAAAGTCTTAGAAAGAAGAAAGAGAAGAATGACGAGCGGAGTTGCTGTCATTTATGTTGGGGGTTCAACTGAGAGCGAAGTAAACGAAAGGAGAGATAGGGTCGACGATGCTGTAAACGCTACTAGGGTTGCTTTGATGGATGGAACTATTCCAGGAGGGGGCTCTTCCCTTTTGAAAGCAGCTAATTTTATTTCTAGCAATAGTAGCACGATAGGTGCTAGCATTTTATCTACAGCTCTAAAAATGCCTATATATCAAATAGCAAAGAACTCTGGAGATGTTCCAGAAGTCATTATAGAAAAACTCAAAAATTCAAAAGAACAAATGGGATACGATGCCAGTACCGGCAAAATAGTCAACTTAGCTAAAAGTGGAATTATTGATCCTCTAAAAGTTTCAGTTTCTGCTTTAGAAAATGCTACAAGCGCAGCTTTAAACTTACTTTCGGTTGGATGTGCAGCCGTTATTTCCGATCAGGAGAGAACAAATGAACAAGAAAGATAATAAAAAAAGAGATAACAAGAAGGATTTCCCAATTGTTATTATTAGTGTCAATCCAGAAGAGCTAAATTACAGAAATGATGACGATATCAGATCTTTGAGCGACAGGCTTAATAAAAATTTAAGATTAGCTAGATCTAGAAGAGATGAAAAATCTGCTAAGAGTATAGAGAAAGAAATTTGCTATGTTCAGAGAGAGCAGAACATGAGAGAAAATAGGAAAAAAATTCACAATAAAATTAGATCAAAGTAGTGCAAATCACAATTTTTTATGGTATAATATAATAAAAAAGGAGAAAAGATGTCAGAAGCATTACAAGCTTATTTTATAACCGTGGGTAGATATCCACTTCTTTCTAGAGAGGAAGAAGTTGAGCTAGCTAAAAAGATTGAATCTGGAGATAGGAGAGCTAAAGATAAAATGATTCAATCTAATCTTAGGCTAGCTATATCTGTGGCTAAAAAGTATCAAACTAAAGGTTGCTCTTTAGAGGACTTAATCCAAGAATCTAATATGGGATTAATCAAAGCTGTCGATCGTTTTGATTGGCGTAAAGGATTCAAATTTAGTACGTATGCTTATTGGTGGATCAAACAATCAGTTCGAACTCATATCGCTAGTCAAGCTTCTGACATAAAGTTGCCAGCTCATACTCGTAACTTACTTTATAAGATGAACGTCATGATTAAAGAGTATGAGGATGAGTTTGACCAGAAACCTTCGTATGACGAAGTTTCAACATCTTTAGGAATCCCAACTTCTACTTTGATGTCTATGATTAAATGCTCTTCTCAAACTAGTTTAGACTCTAGCATAAAGGATAAAGCTGGTGGGATGGGTAGAAAAATTGCAGAAGTTGTAGCTGATAACAGGAATCCTAACGTTGAAGACTTATTAGATTCTGTTAAGATTAAGGGAGTCATGAGAAAAGCTCTTTCGAGTTTGACAAGCCGAGAAGAAAACATTATCAGGCTAAGGTTTGGTATTGGCGAAAGCGAACCTGAAAATACTGATAATTTCAAAATTTCAAAGTCTGAACTAAATAAAATTCAGGAGGTTTCTAAATGAGTATGCCTAAAGGTTACAAATCGGAAAACGGTTATTCCACAGTTGTCAAAGCGGGAGGCAGAAGCTATAAAGAAATTGCAGAAGAAATGACTTCTATGGGTTTCAAAATGAAGCACTCAGCTGCTAGGAATATCTTGATTGAAGCTATGAAGAAATTTGCTGTTGGAGTTTGCGAGCTTTATGACATGGATAATGAAGATATAAGCCGAATCGCTGCTGATCCTAGGTTTCAAGATTGCATTGCTTCCTATTTAGAAGAAGAGTCTATGATTTAGGAGAAATTATGATAACTTTTGAATGGTACATTGCTAGAGCGAAAATTGATTTAAGCATTTTCTTTGAAAACAGAAATATAACTTCTGACGAGCAGCTTAAGCTTTACTGCGAGTCTAAGAATATAGCTCCTCCAGAGCAGAAATACTTCGAAGATCCCGTGGTAGAAGAAACCGTAGTAGAAGAACCAAAGCCTTTAGTTGAAGAACCAGCTCTAGTTGAAAAGAAGCCAACGCCCCGACCTAAAACGACTAGAAAGAGGACAACTAGAAAAAAGCCTCCAGCTAAAACTGAGACAGTAGAAGCTAAACCTAAAACGACTAGAAAGAGAAGTACGAGAACGAGAAAGAAGTGAACTTAATTCAAAAATCTATGCTTCCCCTTTCTTTTTTCAACATCATCATATGCGTTGTTAGTTACGAATTAATTGATGGGAAGCTAGCTTTTCTAAACTTTCTCACAGCTTGCGTTTGTTACTTATCTTACATTTCTTCAAAAAGACTAAACGAGAAGTAATGGTTTATAGAAAAACTTTAAAGTGGAATAAAATTGATTTAAATAAAAAAATATCTAAAGTTCAAATTAAAGATAGGGAATCTTTAAAAATTGATCTCTTTGATACTTTAAAGATAGAGAACAGAAAGGTAGTTTCGGCCCCTGAAGTCGGTTTACCTTTTGACGCAATAGCTTTTTGCGGATCAATACTTCATGAAAAAGATAATCTCGTCTGTCTTTTTAATCCAAAGTTTTCCTTCTCTGATGAACAAGAAGATTTTTCTCAAACTTGCCATACTCTTCCAGGTTTTAGAGCTATTGTAAAGAGATATTCTAAAGTCTTCATAGATTCCGAATCAAGCGAAGGCGTTAAAAAAATTCAATTGAGTGGTAAAACAGCAGCTGAGTTTCAAAAATCCATGGATTTTATCTATGGAAAAAACTTACTCTCGAAAGTTTCTAATCTAAAAAGAAAGATGTACTTAGATAAATTCAGGAAGAAGATTCTAAAAGAAAGCAAACTAGGAAGAGACAAAGAGAGAGAAAGCGAAATAAAGTCTCTTAAAAAGAGAAAAATCAACAGGATTAAAAGGAAAGCAAAGAAAAAATGAGTGATTATTATTTAGAGTCATGGAAGAGAAATGTACTAATAGTGTCGGGAAAGTGCCCAGTTGATTTAACTGGTTCTTCTTTTGAAGAAGTTGAAGAGTGGATTTTAGCTCTTGAAAAGAAGAAAGGCCAAGGGACTGAATACAAGCCAACAGTGTATCGATACTGGGCGCGCCGCTTCTTCGGGGATGATAAAGAAAAATTAGAAGAAATCAATGACAATATCACAGCGGTAACCGGAGAGTCTGCTAGGATATTCGATTATATGACAGGGTACAAAGATTGAAAAAAGGAGACTTAGTAAAAAGGATAAAAATATCCTCAGAGTCTTTTTACGATGAGTTACCTGTAGGTTCTTGTGGCGTGATTTTAAGAGGTCCATACGAAAAAAATATAACTGACATTCTTTACAATCACAAACCATGGCTAAGAGATGGAAGCGCTAAGTACGTCGTCCTTAAAAGGGTTATAGATATAATCTTCGAAAATAACGTTTATAAATACTGCATAGCGGAAGATTACGAGAGGATGAAAATTGAGAAAAACAATCACATTTGATGATGTACTACTAGTTCCAAAATATTCTGAGATTTTATCTAGAAAGCAAATCGATCTTTCAGTCGACTCTAAGGACGGTTTTCTGAATTTAAGTTGCCCGTTTGTTTCTAGTCCGATGGATACAGTAACTGAATCTGAAATGGCCGTAGCGATAGCTAACTCCGGAGGAATTGGAATACTGCATCGATACAACACTATAGAAGAGCAAGTAAGAATGTTGAAAAAATCTTCAAGTGTACTAGCAGGTGCAGCTATCGGAGTTTCTGGAGATTATCTAGATAGAGCCGAAGCTTTATATTCTGCTGGTGCTAGGGTTCTATGCGTTGACGTTGCTCATGGACACCACGTCCTAATGAAAAAAGCTTTGTCTGAGTTAAGAACAGTTTTCGGAAATACAGTTCACATCATGGCTGGAAACGTTGCGACTCTTCAGGGGTTTAATGACTTATCAGACTGGGGAGCTGACAGTATCAGAATTGGCATTGGGGGAGGTTCTATTTGTTCTACTAGGATTCAAACAGGACACGGCGTACCAACCCTGCAGAGCGTCTTAGATTGTGCTAAGTCTGACAGGGATACTCTCTTAATAGCGGATGGTGGAATGAGAAGCACGGGAGATGTTGCGAAAGCTATAGCTGCTGGAGCACATTTAGTAATGTGCGGTTCCATGTTCGCAGGAACTGAAGAATCTCCGGGAGAAGTATTCTCTGCTCCGGATAGCAAAAAATATAAAGTTTATAGAGGGATGGCTTCAGTAGAAGCGCAAAGAGATTGGAAAGGTAGTCATAATTCAGTTGAGGGTATTTCAACGACTATACCTTTCAAAGGTTCTGTAGTTGATATTATAAATTTAATGAAGAAACAACTTTCTAGCGCTTGTTCTTACTCTGGCGCTTTTAATTTGAGAGAGTTCTATGAAAATTCTGAGATCATAATACAGTCTAGCTCTTCCCAGCTAGAGAGTTCAACTCACATTTTAAGAAATTGAAACCAAAATTCAAAAGAGGAGATTTAGTTCTAGACAACCGAAATGTTTGCGGCTTAGTTTTAGATTCTATAGCGACTGAATTTGGAATTTTTTACAATGTGCTAATGAGCGGTAAAATCTTATCTTTTGTTGAAGAAGATTTAGTGAAGAAAGAAAAATGAATCTAATTTACGGCGTTTGCTTAATGCTGGTACTGCAAGTTCTTGTGTGGGTTAGCGCTAATGGACAATTCTCTGAATACTTTAAAAACTACAACACTCTTTTCTTATGCATGGCTTTAGCTTTACCCGTCTCTGTTTGCGGTTATTATGGCTCTAAATTTTTATATGCAAGTTCAGAATCAGTTTGGTCAATCAGATTTATAGGCTTTGGAATTTCTTATTTGGTTTTTCCTTTTATGACTTGGTATCTTCTTGGAGAATCAATGTTCACGGTTAAAACCTTATTGTGTATATTTTTGTCTCTCTGCATAATACTTATTCAAGTATTCATGTAGGAAGGTGAGCTTTGCGAAAATACATTTTTGCGCTAACATTTTTTTCTTTTGTTTTAATGGGCGCAGATCCTAAACCTACGAAGACAAAGTTTTATAATTTTGATGATTTACTTATAAACGGCGAGTATAAAAAACCTCAAGTTCTTTATACTGACGCACGCCAAAAAGTAAGATTTGACAGGCTTTTGAAGTTGAAAAAAGACTTTTTGCCAAAGTTGAAAGATACTGAAAAAGATCCATCGTTAAGGTAGAAGAAGTATGAAAGTGACAGAAAAAGAACTAAGAGATTATATTAGCGAAACCGTCAGAGACGAACTGATAAGTAATGATGTTTTTTCTAAAAAGATATTTGAACATTCTTACGTCACCGGTGTCCTTGGTATCCCAGTTCCCCTAAACGAATCTTACCCATATTCAGAATCTTTTAGAGATCAAATTATTCAAGAACAAATTTTGTTAGAGGGTTTTTTCTCTGATTTTAAGAAGCTAGCAGGAGATATGAAAAACGCTGCTTTAGCTTTAAGGTACATTGTCGCTGACCCCGGAAGGATCAAAGACTATGTTGGCATTTTACTCAAAACGATAAAAGATCAATACCAGAAAGCCATTGATTGGATTAAGCAAGTAACTGATTCTTGCGAGCTGCTTGTTGAATTTGCAAACGCTATAGCGGATTTCGCTCAGAAAATCACTAAGTACATCACTTCTTTAGTTGAAAAAGTTAAAGCGATTGTTGAGTCTATCAAGACAAGAGTAACTGCAGCTATTAAAAAAGTTCAAGGAATGGCCGGCTGGAAGCAAGCTTTGATAGGCTCGGCGGTCACTGTCGGTATTGCTTTTGTTTGGCAAAAACTTCAAGAACAAAACGCGATACAAGATGGCTTGAAAGAAGTTGGAGCAAAAGTAAAAGAAGCCGCCCCAGTTATAGAGAAAGCTAAAAAATTCTTTTCTAATAATCCTGAAAAAGTTAAAGCTTTGAAATTTGAAGGCTTAGATGAGAGTGAATTACCAGCTTTGGCCGAAGTCATTTACGGTGACGCTGAAAGAATTGACGAATTTTTTGGTAACATTTTTGGTAAAAAGAAAAAGAAAGATGATGAAGAATCTGAAGAGAAATCTGGAGATTCTGAGAAAGGTGAAGAGGGCGACAAAGAAGAAGGCGGCATATTAGGTCAGATAAAAGGAGTTTTGAAATCTCTTTTTGACTTAGCTAAAGAAAAGATTATGGGATGGGTTAATGAGCAGCTTGACGTAATCAAAGATTTTATGAAATCTGTGGCAATTGATGCTATAACGACAGTCGTCGGTGGCGGAGTGATGAAGCTGTTTAGCTGGATGGGTAAAGCTTTTAACGGACTCAAATTCGTCTTTGAATACTTAGGACCACCGCTAAAGAAATTTGCCGGAATGATGAAAGGCGATAAAGATCAAGATTTAGAAGGGGAAGCTCAAGAAGCTATGGCTGGAGAAGATGATCCAACAGAAAGTTTCAGAAAAGATTTACCTCTCTTGAGAACTTACATTAGGCAGAAACTAATTGTTTCTCAAAATAGTAACTTATCATTTTAAGTTTTAATAATTTGAGCTTTAGTTCTATAAAGCTAACTGGGGAAAAGGGAAGATGGAAATCTTACGTGAATACATCGCTTCAATTTTAAAATCTTCTAGCATCTTAGTACCCCCTCCCCCACCCATAGAAGAAAGATTAAAAGAATTAGATTATATCCAATCGCAAAGGATTGAACCGTTTAATGAGAAAGAACTTCAGGAAAGTTTAGACAATGATATAGGTGGGCTTTTCAACTACGTTACCGAAAAATACGAAGGTAAAAATTGCTTAGGCTATGTAAATGAGTTGAAAAAGAAGATTGAGCCTGTAATTCTTTATCACAAAATGTATTTCAATTCACCCCGGCCTAATCAATTAGCCGCTGCTTACGGTATTCCTTTTGACTACGACAAATTAAGTTCAGCTCAAACTCCTTCATACCCCTCTGGTCACGCTGCTCAAGCTTATTATATAGCTGAAAAACTCTCTGAAATTTTTCCAAATTCTAGTGGAAAATTTTCTCTTGTTGCTGAAATGATAGCACAATCTAGAATCGATAGAGGAGTTCATTTTCCATCTGATATAATTTCCGGAAAAATTTTAGCTGAGAAAATGTTGTTGGTTGATTTAGAGAATATTAAAGAAGCCGCTGTAGTTCGTATTGACCCAAAAGCAGATAGAATGCTGAAAGGTGTACGTTCCGCATTAGGGGAAAAAGAATTTATCGCAAGCTTACTTGCAAAGATTGATTCTCGAGATTTAAAAAGAATGCTTCGGTCAATTGCACATGACAAAAATTTAGAAATTGATGGAATTCAATATACATAAAGAGGTTAAGATGAAAATCACTAAAAGACAGATTAGAAGAATTATTCAAGAAGAATTTAGAGACATTTCAGAAAAGAAAGATCAAAACGATGATGGCAAGAACGATTTTTCCGATGTCAAAATCGCTAGGATGAAAGCTTCTGGTATGTCCGATGATGAAATTAAAAAGAAGCATCCAGAACTATTTGAGTCAGACGTTTCTCACCCGAAAGTTTATGGTGCTCCTCAAGGAAGTAAACGCGATAAACAGCTTGATGCGACAAAAGCAGATCTCAAAAGTGGAGACCCTGAGAGAGTTGCAAGAGCTTACCGCAGGAGAGAACGTATGGAGAAAAAAGAGAGAGGTAAAAAAGGTTTCAAAAATAAGCCTAGGCATGATACAAAAAAAGAATCTTACTTGAGAGTTACAGAATCTGAACTAAGGGAATCTATTCGCACAATATTGCAAGAAAAACTTAGTAAAGCGACGAAAGCTACTCTAAAAAAGAAAGCTGAAAAGAGAGGTTTGACTCCTGGTTCTGTTTATGCCGAATTTAGGAAAGGTTTAGCAGCTTGGGCTTCTTCTGGTTCGAGAAAAGGGATGAGCCAACATCAGTGGGCTCACGCTCGAGTAAATTCAGCGACTCCTTCAAAACCGTGGGCTGTGGTTAAAAAATCAAAAGCCAAAAAGAAGAAGAAAAAGAAATGAGAATTACCGAAAATCAACTTCGAGGCTTAATTCGAAAAAAACTTCAAGAAAAAAAGAAGGGCTTGTGGGCAAACATTCACGCGAAGAAAAAGCGCGGTGAGAAGTCTAATCCCAGAAGTAAATCGTATAAAGCTGCTAAAAAAGCTGGCGAAAAGATACATCGCGATGCTAAAAAAGAAGTTGATGAAATCTCCGAAGCCTTATTATATCATACAGAAAATGGCGTCGGAGTTGATCAAAATATATTTCGTCCTGGATCAACTGCGTTTTTTGCTTTATTTAGAGAAGCTAGACGTCAATATTTTGAGGGTACTTATTCACCAAACTCCAGCGAGGTAGAGTTACTTCATGATCTAGATATCGGTGAGTTTGCAATGTATGAAGGTCGCTTAGTACCTTTAGATTATCCAATACTCGAAGGTAACGAAGAACATTTGTTCGAAGCTGAATACAAGGGCAAAAAAGTTGAACTCAACAAACCAAAGCGCGGTGGAGGTGGCAAAGCTTATGTTTATGTCAATTCAGGTAAGAAAACTAAAGACGGAAAAATAAGAGTTAAAAAAGTCTCTTTTGGTTCTTCTATGCCTGACGCTATGGGAGATAATCCAAAACATAAAAAGAGAAGAAAGAGTTTTGGAGACCGGCACAACTGTTCCGATAAAGATGACAAAACTAAACCAGGCTACTGGTCGTGCCGGTTAACTAAATTTTTTGGTAGAAATATTTCAGGGTGGTGGTAAAAATGGAATTTGAACTCTTAAGAGAATTTATTAGAGAAGCTTTATCTGAAGATGTGAGAAAACGTGGTAACCAATATTGCGCTTATGTTGACGATAAGTTAACTAAGAAAGAAAAAGAAAATAACCCTAAAAAATATAAGGGAAAGAAAGTCGGTTCTGTGCAACGGACAAAATCTGGAAAAATAAGAATGAAAGCTCGAGCTTGTTACGCCTCTAAAAAGAAAGCTAATAACGCTATGGCTGCAGCGATGATGGGATAATTTAGTGATGAAAAATTTTCCATTTAAGCAAAGAAAAGAGGGCTCTTTACTAATCAGAGAATTTAGCAAGGACGTTGAAACTAGCGAGCTAGCTTGGCATCGAGATAAATGCGATAGAAGCGTTTGCGTGAAAAAAGGTAAGGGGTGGATGCTGCAAATGGAAAACAAACTTCCGGTTTACCTTAGCCCTGGTCGTTCTTATTTCATACCAAAAAATACATATCACAGGCTTCTGAAGGGAAGTAGTGACCTTATTGTTGAGATATCAGAGAGGAAAACAATGAAAATCACCAAACGACAACTCAGAAGAATCATTAGAGAATCTGTCAGCTCACAGCTGAATGAAGATTACGGCGATCCCATAGGTTCAGGCGATCCTGTATCGGAAATCTTACAGTGGGCAGAAGAAGGCGGTCGAGTCAGGGTCGCCGGCAAAAATATCTGGCCAGGTATGGGAAACAGGTCTGGCTTACACTCTTATGCAGATGAAATGATCCGAAAAAAGTGGGATAGGTCGGGTGATCGATTTACTAAGAAAGTAGAAGCGCTTCCAGCTGGAACCGAGGTTGAACTGCAGCGGTACAAGAATATAAGTCGTGATAGAGGCAAATTCGTAACAGCTGGAACAGTGACAATTGTAAACGCTCCAACTGCAGCACCTCAAGGACCACAGCCCAGCAAAAAAGTTAGGAAGCGGATGAACGATATTCTACAGTTCGTCTTCGGTAATTCCGAAAGAATTGTATCAGTTTCGCTTTACACTGGCAGCGATAATCCGTTTGGGAGAGGAAAGTTGTGGCTAGGTACCGACACTGACGGAGACACTTATCTTTTTCAAGACGATCCCAGCGCCACTGAGTTTGTAAGATCTGAAAAAGACGACGAAGGTTATTGGGACTATTTGGGGTACTAGGGTTTGACAGGTGAACTTACTGCGCGAATACATAAGGCAACTGCTAACTGAATCTACTATCGACCCTAAGATCATGAGAATGATCGACAAGGCAGAGGACTATGGTTTTTTTGTAGACATCACGTCTAATAGTGTAATTGTATATGACGGCCACGACACCGATAATCCCCGCGCTAAAGTTAACTTTGAAAGAGATACATCTTTTGGCCCTTGCAGGAGTGGGGCTTATGTGACTTATGCAAAAGCGGAAGGTGGTTTTGGTCCGCTGGCTTATGATGTTGCCATTGAGGCTACAGGCGGTCTGATGTCAGATCGAACTGAAGTTTCCCACGAAGCGATGGTTGTTTGGGATTACTACACGAACAACCGACCCGATGTCAAAGTAGACCAGCTGGACATAATGAAGGACTATGGAGAAGAACAGTTAACTCCTGATGACAAGTCCGACGATTGTGATCAAGTACCGGCGTACGACAGGTACAAGTCAGACTGGCACAAGTCAGGACTGTCAAAGAAGATAAGCAAGTCGGGTACTCCAGTCATAGATGAACTCAAAGCGCGCGGCATGCTTTACGACGATAGGGAAGACCACCTATTATGAAACTACTTCGCGAGTACATAAGAGAGTTGTTGAAAGAGAAGGGTGAGCTTGGTAAAAAAGTGTTCGCTCAATCTGCGCCTGAAGGTTCTCGTCACGCTGGGGACGAGCCAGACACTGAGCTGGAGACCAGCTTGAAGCGTGCGATTGCGAACCACCTATTCGCCGGCGGTATATCTTCAAAGGAACTGGGAGAACTCGGGCCTTATATATTGCGATTCATGGATGACCCGGATTATAATGACGTCTTTATCAGGTATCCCGCGGGTGAAGTCTGCAGAGGAACTCGCCTTTCTCTACTAGAAGCTAAGAAGCTTATCCCGGGATTTAAAGATATGCCGCTAGAAAGTGCAACCGGACGTACACATGCGTTTCAGAAGTTTGAGGCTT
>Ga0163109_10000465_pt1 | contig 32766 bp, 25 predicted proteins | sample CRUFie1St13metaG_FD_108704 | JGI IMG/M metagenome (GOLD analysis project Ga0163109, IMG submission 108704) | Marine microbial communities from the Costa Rica Dome - CRUD Field 142mm St13 metaG | ecosystem: Environmental > Aquatic > Marine > Oceanic > Photic zone | place: Costa Rica: the Eastern...
AAATCTGCTAAAATCGGACGCTATCTTATGCAAGAGAGGGAGATCGAATGTGATAAAATCTGAAGATATTTCGCCTGCGCTTGGTGCTGAAATTTTTGGGATTGATCTTGCCAATCCATTGCCACCGAAAATTGTGCAAGAAATTCATACAATTTTTTTAAACCGTTTGGTGCTGGTATTCCGCAACCAAATTCTAACGCCAAAGCAACAATTAAAATTTGCGCGCTACTTTGGATCGGTTGTTCCATATCCATTTCTTAAAGGCCTTGAGTGTTGTCCAGAGGTTCTCGAAGTGATTACTCGACCGGAAGACAGTGTGAACTTTGGAGGTGGTTGGCACACCGATACTCCATACCTAGAAATCCCCTCACTTGGCTCTGTTTTGTACGCGAAAGAACTACCACCTGTTGGGGGTGATACTCTTTTTTCTAATATGTATCTGGCGTATGACACATTAGACAAAAAGACCCAAAGTTTTTTGCATGGGCAGCGCGGGGTTCACTCTGCAAACAAGCGTTACGCAAAGCCTGCGGATCGTTCTCATATATATGGTAAGATAAAACAAGCTGAGGATAAGAAAAACATGAGCATGGAAAATTACCATCCAATTATCCGCACGCATCCTGAGACGAATCGTAAATCACTATTTGTGAGTTCTCTCCACACAATCACAATTAAAGAAATGGAAGAGAAAGCTGCTGATATAATGCTTACACGTCTCTATGAGCACCAGGCCAATGATGCGTTTACCTGCCGTGTCGTCTGGGAACCGGATACATTGGTAATTTGGGATAATCGTTGTGTTCTTCATAATGCATTATTTGATTATGCAGGTTACAAACGGCGTATGCACCGTGTCACAATTGAAGGTGACCGACCAAGCTAAAGTTTGGGTGTTAGGACAACTACGGTCATGCTGTCTAATTTTGAGAAACGGTCCTAAATCTCAGATTTATTTGTCCATTGCGCTTCGATATCTCTAATTTTTAATGCAGCAGAAATGACCGGGTCTTTAATTTCAGGTGGAATCACTAAAATACCGGTGGCATCCCCAAATATAATATCACCGGGGCGGATTTGAACACCATCAAGGTTAATTGGTTGATTATGCGATAATGTTTCGAGGTCCCATTGGCTTTTTATTGGCGAAAAACCCTTACAGAAGACGGGAAAATTAAGTAGTCTGATCTCATCTGCATCCCGAGTTGCTCCATTTATCACTACACCAGAAATGCCGCGTGGCTTCGCCCGGTTACAATGGTTCTCTCCCCACGTGCCGGTATCTGTGCGCCCTGCAGCATCAATCAAAATAATCTCTCCTTCACTTGCAAGCTCTCTCGATACGTTTGCATGGGTCACTAACGCATCTGCATGTTTTGCGGAAGCATGTTTCGGTATTTGTTGAATAGTGAATGCTGTGCCCGCCATCCGCGTTCCTGTGGGGCCTAGATATGTGTAGCCATGAAGCACAGTTCGTGGCAAAGCCATACCTTCCATTGCATCACTTATATGGCCTGATTGTAATTCTTTTAGGTGTTTGTAGTCTTTTGTGGATAAGGGCATGAACCGGCTCTTGTGAAATATTATCAGATATATGGGTGTGCGGTGCGTTACTACGTTAAGTGAGAACTTAATTGATGATTTGCGAATATAATACTGCCATTTTTTCAATAGGTTTGGTTTATTTTGCAACGATGGACCATTAAAATTTTATGCGGGATTTGCAGGTGACTCTTTCTGTCAACTGAAAGTAAGAAACGAAGCGATCTATTTGGCCGCAATCACGGTCGATGAATATTACAATATATCCGGCAGTTTTGGCATTCATAGCAGATTAAATTTGAGTGGTGCCAGTTAGAAAGAGTTATCCTGAGGCTAGGATTTTCGGGTTCACAAGTATTGGGCGGATATTTTTTTCTTTGCTTTTAACATGCGCTTGACAATGTTCATGATTTGTTCTTATTCTGGTCGTCTATGGAGAAGAATTTGAACATATTTAGAGGAAAAGATTTGCGTGCATTGAAGGCGCAGATCCATGAGATAGAGCGGCCAAAAAAGCGGCGTTCTGAGTCTTTAACCTTAGGGCTGAAGGCAATAGATTCTACACTGCCTGAAGGCGGAATTGCTACATCAGCAGTGCACGAAGTGACTGGCAATTCCGGCAATGGATTTGCAGCATTTTTAGCCGGTCAAGCTTGCCGCAGTAATAGGCCTATTCTTTGGTGTGTTGAAAATGACTCTTCGAAAATGCTGTATGGTCCCGGACTAGGGGTATTCGGAGTCAAAATGGATCTCCTTATAATAGTACGTTGCCTAAGAACAGATGAAATTCTTTGGGCAATGGAGGAGGGACTTAAGGAAAGATCCATTGGGTTAGTAGTCGGTGAGTTGTCGAAGTCGGTTTCGTTAACCGCCAGTCGACGATTGCAACTGGCAGCCGAATCTGGCTGTACGATTGGACTTATTTTGCACGATGGGGTGTCTGAAGAGATTGCAGCTCCGAGTGCAGTGACAACGCGCTGGCGAGTAGATTCTCTACCAACTCTTAAAAGTGGGACAATGAATAATAAAACGCACTGGGGTTTATCACTTTGCCGTTGTCGGAGTGTAGCAGAAGAAAAATCTTGGGATGTGGAGTGGGACAATGCGGCGAATACTCTCGCTTTGGTTTCCGATGCTAAGTGTGGAACGTTGGCATCGCCAAACCAAGCATGACTCAAAAACTAAAAAATCATTGCCAGCACCAATAGTTCTTACGGATTACACTAACGGTGTTTGCTTTGTTTCTGCTGCTAATCATGATGCTTTAGCTTGTGGTGTTACCCCTCGAATGTCTCTTGCTGATGCGAGGGCATTAGAGCCCAATTTGAAAATAGTGCCGGCAGACTCGCGTGCCGATACTAGTATGCTCGAAAAAATAGCGAAATGGACTACTCGTTATACTCCGTGGGTCGCGATCTGTGGCCGTGACGGTTTATGGCTTGATATCAGTGGCTGCGCACATTTGTTAGGCGGTGAGGATGCCATGATAAAAGACCTAACTGTGAATTTAAGCAATTTTGGCTTCACTTCGCGTTTCAGCATTGCTGACACGCCTGGGGCTGCTTGGGCTATGGCCCACTATGGAGGCGAAGAAAATTTGATTGCTCCCGGTGCACAGCGATTGGCATTGTCCTCCTTACCTATAATTGCGTTACGTATTGGTGACAGTAAGGCAGCTGAACTCATTCGTCTTGGCATTAGGAGTATAGGTGATCTTTATGCTCTACCGCGCGCTGCTATAGCGAAGCGGTTTGGCATGGTAATTGGCGAGCGGTTGGATCAAGCACTTGGACTAATGCCAGAGCCCATATCACCTCGTCGCCCGCTACCTAGATATCGTGCCGAATGTTCTTTCCTCGAGCCGGTCAGTCGAAAAGAAAATATTGAAGCCTGCCTACTTCAGTTATTGAAAGATATTTGTTCAAACTTAGAATGCGCTAGTCAAGGTGTGCGGCAATTAATTCTTGATTTATTCTTAGTTGAGGGAGCTACTAAAACACTTCATGTTGGCACGGTAAGACCGGTTAGAGAGGCCAAATGTATAGCCAAACTTTTTGCTGAGCCGCTCAGTAAAATAGACTCTGGCTTTGGAATCGAGACTATGATTCTTTCTGCACAGGTTGTTGAACCTCTAACAGAATCTCAGATCAATATCTTGGTCGACGAGAGAGATGAGGAAATAATTCCTCTCGCATCTTTGCTCGATAGGTTGGGTAGCCGGCTCAATTTCGAGCATGTGACGAGATTGGTGCCAAGAGCTAGTCACTTGCCAGATCGTGCTATGAGGCAGGTTTCAGTTGTAGCACGCAACACGCAAGGATCCTGGCCTGAGACGCAGATCCGACCTCTTGTTCTTTTAGATCAACCAGAATCCGTTGAAAGTATTACTGGTGTTGGGGATTGTCAGCCACCCGAAGTATTTCGTTGGCGTCAGAACAAGTACAGTGTAAGCGCAACAGAAGGACCGGAAAGAATAGCCCCCGAATGGTGGCGTCGTGACAGAGCTTGGTCTAGAGGGCCGAGAGATTACTGGCGCGTAGAAGATGAGGAAGGGCGTCGATTTTGGTTATTTTGTGAATGCAGAAAAGATGGACAGTGCAATTTATCGCATTGGTATTTACACGGATTTTTTGCGTGAGATGTATATCGATGCCCCCGAATATGCTGAGATTCAGGTAACTTCTAATTTTAGTTTCATGCGTGCTGCCTCACATCCAGAAGAGCTGGTAACACAGGCTGCTGCATTTGGTTACAGAGCAATCGGTATTACTGATCGTAATAGCCTCTCGGGCTTAGTGCGTGCACATGTTGAGGCAAAAAAAGTAGGTATTCCTCTACTGGTTGGTTCTAGGATAGACCTTAAAGATGGTGCTAGCATGCTTGCGTATCCCGAAAATCGTCTAGCATATGGACGATTGTCGAAACTAATTACGTTAGGTCGCCGTCGCTCGCCGAAGGGTGAATGTGAACTTTACCGTGAAGATGTATTGAAACATGCTACTGGCATGGTTTTGGTCTCTATACCTCCTCGAAGTTACAATGTTGAATTTGAGGTAGAGCTAGCCGCATTGAATTCAGCTATTCCTGGGTTTGTATACCTTGCTGCTAGCCACTCACTTTGCGGTGACGATGACGCACATTTGGATTGGCTGTCCAAAGTCGCAGCACGGACGGGTGTACCAATGGTTGCCACTAACGATGTTCTAATGCATCGGGAGTCTCGCCGTCCTTTGTTAGATATTCTGACTTGCATTCGTAAAAATATTACCGTGGATACAGCGGGTTATTGGATTTCACGCAATGGCGAACGACGAATAAAATCTAGAGAAGAGATGGCGCGACTGTTTGTGCATTATCCAGGTGCACTTGTGCGTACAGTAGAAATTGCCGAGCGCTGTCACTTTTCACTTGACGAACTCATCTATGAATATCCCAATGAGGTCACGCTAAGTGGTAGAAGTCCCCAAGTAGAACTGGAACAGTTGACAACTGTTGGGTCTAAAAAGCGTTATCCAAATGGGGTTTCAGAGAAAGTTAAAAATCAAATTTCTCATGAATTAATGCTGATCGGTGAACTCGGTTATGCACCTTACTTCCTTACTGTCTATGATCTAGTCAGGTTCGCAAGAAGTAAAGGTATTCTCTGTCAAGGTCGCGGTTCCGCCGCTAATTCAGCCGTTTGTTTTTGCCTTGGTATAACCTCAGTGGATCCATCGCAGAGCGATATTTTGTTTGAGCGGTTTGTTTCTTCCGAGCGTGAAGAGCCACCAGATATTGATGTTGACTTCGAGCACGAGCGACGCGAAGAGGTAATCCAGTACATTTATGAAAAGTACGGCCGCGAACGAGCTGCGATGACAGCTGTAGTCGTAACTTATAAAAGTCGTAGCGCTATTCGTGAGGTAGGTAAGGCATTAGGGCTATCTCAAGATGTGATTGATGCCCTATTGAAACAGCCTTTAAGCCTATTACGCAGTGATATTGACTTGGGTCAGCTTCGGGAAGTTGGTCTCAACCCTGAAGATCGGCGTCTTCATTTGACTTTACGCTTAGCTTCAGAATTACTAGGATTCCCTCGTCACCTGTCACAGCATGTTGGTGGTTTTGTGATTAGCCGCGGATTGCTCTCCGAAATAGCGCCACTCGAAAATGCTGCTATGGAGGGGCGCACAGTGATCAGCTGGAATAAGGATGATCTTGATGCTCTTGGTATATTAAAAATAGATGTACTATCTCTCGGGATACTGACCTGTATTAGGAAGGCATTCGATTTATTAAAAAACCATTATGCGGTTGATTTTGATTTAGCATCTATCCCTACAGAAGACCCAGCTGTCTACAACATGTTATGTGCAGCCGACTCAATAGGTGTATTTCAGGTTGAAAGTCGAGCGCAGATGGCATTTTTACCACGAATGAAGCCACGTTCATTTTATGATTTGGTAATTGAAGTAGCAATAGTGCGACCAGGACCAATTCAAGGAGATATGGTCCATCCTTATCTTAGGCGACGGAATGGTGAGGAAGAAGTAAATTTTCCTTCCGAAGAACTCCGTGATGTATTGGAAAAGACACTTGGTATTCCTTTATTTCAAGAGCAGGCAATGAAAATTGCTATTACTGCTGCTGGTTTCAGTCCTAACGAGGCTGACGCGTTGCGTCGTGCTATGGCAACTTTCAGTCACATGGATAATATCCATACTTTTCGTAGCAAATTTATTTCTGGCATGCTTGCCAATGGCTATGACCTAGATTTTGCTGAGAGCTGTTTTCAGCAGATTGAAGGGTTTGGGAGTTATGGATTTCCCGAAAGCCATGCAGCGAGTTTTGCTCTACTAGTCTATGTTTCAGCTTGGTTGAAGTGTCATTACCCAGCCGTTTTTGCGGTTGCCCTACTTAATAGCCAACCAATGGGGTTTTATGCGCCAGCGCAAATTGTGAGAGATGTTAAGGAGCATGGGATAGGTGTACTGCAGCCGGATATTAATCATTCAGACTGGGATAATATACTAGAACCTCGCGGCGCTGGTGTTGTCATTCGACTTGGTTTTCGCCAAATCAAAGGTTTTCGAGAAGAGGATGCAATTCGGTTGATTGCTATGCGCGGCAATGGTTATCGTGACGTACCTTCAGTGTGGCAAAGATCTGGCCTCAGGCCAGCAGTTTTGCGAAAGTTAGCACGGGCCGATGTCTTTAATTCGATTGGGCTTGGACGTCGAGATGCGATGTGGTCGGTTGTGGGACTTGGAGAACAGCCTCCACCATTATTTACTAATGCTATGATGGAAGAGGAGACTAATGAAAGCTCCTCAATAAAGTTGCCAGCGATGCCACTCGGTGTCGAAGTAGCAGAGGATTACGACATGTTGCGTTTGACGTTAAAATGCCACCCGTTAGAATTGCTTAAACCGCAGTTAAGCGAAATAGTGAGTGCTAACAGACTATTGTCGATAGAATCTGGGGCTCGGCATTCTGTCGCCGGGTTAGTACTCTGTCGTCAGAGGCCCTCCAGCGCTAAGGGAGTATGTTTTTTAACGCTCGAGGATGAAACTGGCATTGCAAATATAATTGTTTGGCCTGAAAAATATGAGTATTTTCGTCGTCAAATATTAAGCGCGCGGTTAATGAAAGTTAGTGGGAAAATTCAAAGTGATGGCAATGTAACTCACATCATTGCTGATGAGATAGAGGACCTGTCAGTTATGTTGGATGAGCTCGGCAGTGAGTGTCAGAAGGGTGCTGAGAGTAAGCCTGTATACGGAATTAATAAGGGAATACTAAAATCAAGTGGTTCGAGTAATATGCTTGCATTACGTTCTGTTCCTTCTCTCCCCACTAGGGGGTAATACTTAAATGATAAGGTAAAGGTGCTGTTCCTATCGAGCAATTTCCATTAGACCATTCCTATTATGCCAACATTTTTTAACAGATATTTTAATAGGCTAAAAAATTACGCGCTTTACCGGCGGGTTCGATCATGCACGATGATTGGAACTTATGGTCGCTTCGAGGATAATTTACTAATTGCGGAACGCCACATGCGGAAAACAGAAATCGAAGGCGATTATGTAGAATGTGGAGTGTGGAGAGGAGGCATATCGTTCGCAATGATGCATAGTCTCAGACCCTATGGTGTAACCGGGTTCCATCTCTTCGATAGTTTTCAAGGACTACCAATGGCCACGGCTATGGATGGAGCTAGTGCTCTAGAGCAGCAAAAGAACGACGAAATATGGTTTGATGGTAACACTGCTAGTTATGAGCAATTTTTAAAAGACCTGAAGCAATTTAAACCCGAAGGTATTGAAGTCACTATTCATAAAGGTTGGTTCAATGACACATTGGCTGATTACCCTTCGGATGGATGTATTTCTGTTTTGCGGCTCGATGGTGATTGGTTCGAATCGACTATGATTTGTTTTGAAGTACTTTGGGACAAAGTGGTACCAGGCGGTCTTATATTGATAGACGATTATTATGACTGGTCTGGATGCGCAAATGCGGTTCATAGGTTCTTGGCTAAAAAGTTCGAGGAAGACACCGACTTCTATTGTCCGATTCGAAGTACTAAATATGGCCTTGCCTACCTCGTAAAGCCAAGTTAGCGAGGTGCTTTAAGGTAATATTTTAAATATCCATAAGAAATGAAATTATAATGCACTCGAAGTACTGGTATCTTTGTCACTAAGAAAACATATCCAACTTATGCCACCAGAAATAGTTGATCGGCATTATAAAAAATATGTAGATAGCTGAAAAAATAACTCCAAGCTGCGCACAGTATTTAATTGGCACTTTTGTAAGAATGACTCCCGCGAAGATAGGCGCGGCCTGATATGGTACTATTATTATAAAAAAGCTATTTATTTGGCTCATCAATACCGTTTCCAAGGGCCAGCCAGTTGCTAAGGCAATGCTATTAGCCATTGGCGCAAGTACAGCGGGGACGCCGGCGGGATTGAGTGCAAAAGAGAGTATGCCGCCAATCACGGTTAGTGCACTAAACTTAAACAAATCTGTTTTAGTTTCGAAACCTACTACCTCAATTAAAGCTGCTGCTAATATTTCGGCAAGGCCAGTATGAGCTACGATAGCTCCAAGACCAATTATGCCGGCCACGAAGAACCACGGAGAATAGTTTGCTCCTTGCACTAAAGAGCTAGCTTTAACTAATTTCAAAAATGGCATCAGACATAATATTGAGGCGCCTAAGCCTATCCAAGCAGGCGCTATGCCATGAACTTTATCAGTGAGCCAAAAACCAAGGGTGAGTAAAAGAATTATCAAAAGCCTAATGCCTTCAGGCGTCATCTTAATGGACGTTTCCGCCATGAAAGTTTGTTTAAGTTGTGGCTGTTTGTTGCGAAACATAAGTAGATTGAGGATGAGGATAACGATAAAACTTCCTAATCCCGCGACCGTGAAGTGTAAGTTCATGAAATCCGTGTAGTGAAGGGTAATCCCATGAATGTTTTCTGAGGCACCTGCTAGCACCACGTTAGGAACAGTTGCCGGCAGGATACTCATGGCAGGGAAGACTGTGCAGAAGCAAAAAGTTAATATGAGTCCCGACCTTGCCCGGCTATTCGTTTCGTAACCAAGCTGCTCCGCGATTTTAGCTACAACGGGTGCTAATATCACGACACGACCCATTGCGGAGGGCATTAGAAATGCACTGCCAAAGCCCGCAATACCCATGCCGAAAACAAGTCCAGTGTAAGAGTGGCCAAACCACTTAACCACCCCTTCCGCGATATTCGCTCCGATTCCAGTTCTTTCGACTGCAACGCCAATAACAATTCCAGCAAAAACCAACCAAACGGCGCCTGAATGAAACCCGGAAAATACTATAAACGGCGGTGCTATCGAAAATATGAGTGCAATAAAGAATATAATGAAACTTGTAAGGTGAAGGGGAAGGATTTCGGTTGACCAAAGCCCTACTGCTAAGAAGACAAGACCTAGCGCATTAAGCGCTTGCGGCGGCCAGCCCTCTGGGGCCGGCGAACACAACATGATGATGCATGTTGTCAGCCCAATGCCAGCAATTATGAATTGCCAAAGTCTCATAATGCCATAGTCTTTATGTGATTGTGATGCTGTCTAATCACCGTAGAAGCCGCCGATAAACATTCATTGTATTTGCAATTACCGAGGCAACCCCGAATTCACTCTCTGCTAACTGTCGGCCCTGACGACCTAATCTTCGACGTAATACTTTGTCGGTTGCAAGTTGTGTTAATGCATTGGCTAACGCCTCAACATTTTTTGGGGGGCAGAGTAGTCCTGTAACTTTGTGGCGGCAAATTTCTCTGCAACCGGGGACATCGCTTGCAACGATGGCACGACCGCAGGCCGCTGCTTCCAAAAGCGATTTTGGTAAACCCTCACGGTAAGAAGGTAGTACGCCAATATGAGCTGCATGATATTCGGAAACGATATCGGTTCGCGGACCTGCGATCTCAACGACCCCCTCGGCTTTCCAAGAGTCAAGCACTTGTTGGGATATTGCGGAGGGGTTTACGTCGGTTGGACCAACCAATCGAACTCTGATCGGAATATTCCGCCGCTTCATAATGCGTGCCGCCTCTACTAACTCTCCTATACCTTTATCCCAAAGCATTCGTGAAACACAGACTGCGACTGGTATGCCACTAGGTTCTGGTTTTACATTAAAGTTTTTGAGGTCCACACCGGATCCTTTTATAAGGACAAGATTCATCTCCTCTATGCCTATTTCATTTTTGTAAAGGGATATGTCATCGCGATTTTGTAAAATTGTAAGAGTATTCTCGCGGTTCATGAGAAAACGAAATAGCCGCCCCGTTGCTTTTCGCACTAATCGCGCAGAAAAACGCTCCGATATGAAAATGAATCCCATGCCACCTAATGCATTAACTACGGCTGGTATGCGAGTGATCCATGCCGCAATGGCACCGTATAGCGATGGTTTGAGGGCTACGTGATGAACTATATCTGGTTTTTCACGTTGATATATTAAAATTAATCGACAAATAGTTATAAAGTCTCGAAATGGATTGTGCCCGCTACGTGAGAGTTTTATTGGGATGACTCGTATTCCGGCACGATTGATAACTTCCTCGAACCTGTCCACTTGGGTTACAACGGCTACCTCAGCACCTGCCTTAACAAGGCTAGCGCCCAATTCAAGGCGGTGTGAACAAAAATACCAGTCCTCGCTAACAACAAGCAGCACCTTTTTGTTGCGCATGGACAATGTTATGTCCACCTATTGAGCCATGCTTGCGCCATCAGTACGCCCCACAAAGCCTCTTGGTAATTTCCAACACCATCTAAGTGGTGACGCCAAGTAGAGCGAATTACCTTTGCTTCAAACAAACCGCTGCTCTTAAGACGGCGTTCATCTAGGAGGTCCTCTGCCCAATCGCGCAGCGGACCCCTCAGCCATAGATCGAGCGGGATAGCAAACCCCATTTTAGGGCGTTCTATTAATTGATTGGGTAAGTATTGTTTTAGCACCTGCCGGAGTATGTATTTTGGCACGCCATTTTTCATTTTTAAGTCACTGGGTACTTGTGCCATTAATTCAACTAAATGATGGTCCAGCATTGGTACTCTCACCTCAAGGCTTACTGCCATGCTAACTCGGTCAACCTTCGTCAGTATATCGTCTGGTAAATAGGTTAGACTGTCTTGCTGAGCCATCTCTGCAGCAAAACCCAGCTTTTCTGTATTATGCCAATCAGCAATATCGGGCTGGGAACTATTCTTTACAGGTCGTAACCCTTGCCAGTGGCTCACCAAGGCTTGGTATACGCCCTTTTCATCAGCTTGTTGCAAAATTGCGCCTAATTTATTGGCTTTAATGCCAAACGTATTGGGCCGTTCCGATTCTGGTAACAATCTCGCTAGCCGGTCCCACCAACGTGGATTAGGGATTTGCATGGTTTTGCCAATGAGAGAACGCAGTGAATAGGGTATCCTTCTTGTCATTTGCCAAAATTTTGGTGCTGTTTTGTAACGGTTATAGCCAAAAAAAACCTCATCGCCACCATCCCCGGATAGCGCCACAGATACGTCGCGCCGAGCTACTGCAGAAACAAGGTATGTTGGTAGAGCTGATGAGTCGCCGAAGGGCTCGTCAAAAATATTCGGGATATCAGAAATTAGATCCAATGCTTTACTCGGATGCATGACCACTTCGGTGTGTTCAGTGTCGAGATATTGTGCCATTTTTCTAGCATGATTAGACTCATTATATGCAGTGTCTTCGAACCCTATTGTAAATGTGCGGACCCGCTTTCCTTGTATTTGACTCATCATTGTCACTACTGCTGCCGAATCGAGCCCGCCAGATAATAGTGCTCCTACAGGAACGTCAGATACTAAACGTCGACCGACTGCTTCTCTTAATGATTTGTCTACTTTTGAAATCAAATCGTGCTCGGTTATCTGAAATGATTTTCTTTCATAATGGGACCTGAGGTCCCAATATTTCGTTATTTTTGGCCGGCTGCCTGCTGTAACCTCAAGAAAACAGCCAGCTTCAAGCTTATGAATATTCTGGTAAATCGTTTTTGGTGCGGGCACGTAATTGAATTGACAAAAGAGATTAAGCGCTTGCCGATCGATTTTGCGTGTCCAATCTGATAATTCGCAAAAGGGTTTTAGCTCCGAAGCGAAAACAAATCTATTTCCTGTATGGCCGTAATAAAGCGGTTTTATTCCAAGACGGTCTCGCGCCAACCAAAGTCTTCGGTCTTCCGTATCCCAAAGAGCGAATGCAAACATACCAATACATTTCTTTACAGTGTGTTCGACCCCCCATCTTTTACAGGCTCTAAGCAATACTTCAGTATCTGACTGGCTTCGAAAAGTAATCCCTTCAGTTTCTAAATTACGCCTTAAGTCTTTAAAATTATAAATTTCGCCGTTGTAAGTGATTACATATCTTCCATCATCAAGGGTCATCGGCTGATCTGCGGCCTTGCTGAGATCAATTATTGAAAGGCGGCGAAAACCTAGACCGATTCCAGTGTTGCCGTCAGCCCACACACCGCTCCTATCAGGGCCACGATGCCTCAATGTATCTGCCATCCGACAAGCCTGTTGTTCTAGCGTTTGCTTTTTGCCTTTGCCGGCGTCTTCGAGAAATCCTACTATTCCGCACATAGCGCGCCCTCAGTGAGTTTTGGGCTTACGATTTGAATACCGTTGCCAGTGTTTGCCTGTAAACACATTTATTTTACCGAAAAAAAGGAAAACATGGATAAGTAATATAAAGAATTTTACTTGATAATATATATTTAAAACATATGTAAATTTATTTAATATTAACAAAGTATAAATAAAACTATTTCTTTTTTGAGTTATTAAAGGAAAAATTATTTTAATAATTTTTCTATTTTATACCACAGTCACCCCTCCGTCGATAACAAGTGTCTCGCCCGTAATAAATGCTCCTGCGTCAGATGCTAAAAATACCACTGCCCCAGCAACCTCATCAGGCTCTCCTATCCTTCTGAGAGGAGTGGAAGCAGTGCGTTCTGAGAGTATTTTCTCATTCTCCCAGAGAGCGCGTGCAAAATCGGTACGTATGAGTCCCGGTGCGATACAGTTGGCGCGTATATTCTTCGGCCCGTACTCTGTAGCCAGATTACGAGCAATTTGCATGTCAGCAGCTTTTGAAATTCCGTAGGCACCGATTAAGGGACGGCCCCGCAAACCACCTATAGAGGATATAATAGTTATAGAGCCTCCTTTAATGTTATCCATCTCTGATATTACCATGTTGCAAAGCCAAAAGTTACTTCGAACGTTAGTTTCAATCGTTCTGTTGAAGGCTTCGTCAGATATATCAGCAGAGGGTCCAAAATACGGATTGACTGCAGCATTACATACCAAAATATCAATGTCGCCAAATGTATCTAATGTTCTGTCCACTAAGGACCGTAATTGTTCTTTGTGATTAATGTTGCACGGGATTGGAATAGCTCTAGCACCACCTGTGACCCAATTCCGGTTTACGTCCTCTGCTACTTGACTGCATGCACTTAATTTTCTCGATGAGATTACAACGTTAGCCCCATGTTGTGCTAAACGATTGGCGGTGGCGCGACCGATGCCTTTGGTCGATCCTGTCACGATCGCGGTTTTGTTGGTCAGGTCGAAAAGTGTCATTTCTCTATTGTCCTCTGGCAGCTTTTTTCTGATCATTGGGTAATATGGACTGAAACTTCTGATCGAGACCAATTGATTTTACGGCTTTTTCTGCTAAAGCCGGAGGGAATGCCCCCCCTGGTGTATTGCAATAGTAACCGGACAAGCTCGTTATTGGTGCCGGTCTATTTAAACCTTTTTCCAACAAAGACCAACGCTGAAGAAAAACTACACAGGTGCGCGCTCCAATTCCAGCACGACGCCAAAGTATTGGTCCTAGAACATTATTCGATTTTTTTAAAATACCGAAACTTGGTTTTTGATTGCGAAAGACAGCCCATCGACCAGCTATATCCTCGGGGTCCTGAGGGTCGGTCAAAGGAGGCCCCTCGGCTGACTGGCTTAAAATGAGACCCGCTATGCTACCTTCATTAAGACGGTACCACTCACCAAATTCTTCAATATGATTGCCGGTATCTGAGCTGTAGCGCTGAGCACGAAACTTCGATCGTTTAAGCTCGGGCACATCGAAAATTAAGCGTGTGTCATTGGGTTTTAACCAAACAGTTTTACCGGAGGGCAGATTGTTGTAATCGCTCTGGCATCCCGTTGCGGAAAGCATACTGAGGCTGCAGAGCAACAAGCGGAGTACAGGCTTATTTTTTATAAAATTTGGCACTTAAACATCGTCTTTATACAACTGATATATATATCATAACGTATATTATTTTTTATTGAGGCGTTTTAAAGATATCCTTGTATCGACAGAAACTTAAAATAGCAGCAACGGTAAAATCTGACGATTAAAGAGCATGCAATTCAAAATGTTGGCAAATTATAAATGACGGAAAACCAATCACCTGCCCAAATCATTGTAGTTGGCAATGTAAAAGGAGGTACAGGCAAATCTACAACCAGCATGCATCTAATCGCGGGTCTTCTGCACGCAGGTTACCTTGTCGGCTCGCTTGATCTAGACTCCCCGCAATCAACATTAACTCACTACATTGCCAATCGTCGCGATCATGTTGAAACAAAGGGTATAGGGTTACCTCTCCCGGAACATAAAGTTTTACAGGCAAGCACTGTTTCTAACCGGGACATTGCTGATGCCGAGGATAAAGCTGCCGTCGATGAATGTTTGAGAGAGCTTGGTAAAAAGAGTGATTTCGTCGTAGTTGATACTCCTGGGGGAGATGACACTTTGTCCCGGCATGCGCATAGCTATGCAGATACTTTGATTACTCCTATGAATGATAGTTTCATAGACTTGGATGTTTTAGCGAAGGTTGAGCCAGATACTATGAACATCGTCCGGCCGAGTGCTTATGCTGAGTTTGTCTGGGAAAATCGTAAAAAGCGCATCCAACGTGATGGTGGGAGCATTGATTGGATTGTTGCGCGTAATAGGCTAAGCAGTTTGGATTCTCGAAATAGGCGGGCTGTTGCGGATGCATTGAGCGAATTGTCTAATAGAATTGGTTTTCGAGTAGCGCCTGGCTTTAGCGAGCGTATGATTTTTCGTGAATTATTTCTGAAAGGGCTCACGCTTCTTGATCTTCGTGATCCTGACGCGGGCATTCGGCTGAACATGTCTCACCTTGCAGCTCGCCAAGAGGTTAGAATGATGTTAGAGGCGATTGGTTTGCCAGAATGTGTTGAGCAAGATGAAGGTCCACGGATGCATGGGAGTGCGGATACATGATTTGGATACTTATTGGGGCCGCTTTGTTAGCAGTTTTATTGCTTTTTGCGCGCTGGTACGTCAATGCCGAGCCGCGTGATGTGGTCTCGGTCTTACGGTATATTGGCCTATTTTTTGCCTTAGTGGTGATTGGTGTCGCTGTAATGTCAGGTCGGTTTAGCATCCTTTGGCTCATACTGCTCAGTGTTCTGCCGTGGTTGGGACGGTTAAGAGCCTTTAATCGCCAAGTCGATAAATTAAGAGGACCAGCGAGTGGGCAGCATATTGATAAAAGGACAAAATTTGTGGTGCTGTATGTCAATCAGGAGACAGGTGATATGGATGGCAGGGTTTTGATGGGACCAAAGGCGGGTATGCTGCTTTCCGAATTGGGCATTGACGCCCTAGTTACTCTATACGAATCTGCTGTCATAGAAGATCACGAAAGTGCCGAAATAATACAGGCCTACCTTGACAGAATGCACAGTCAGACGTGGAGGTCGAAGTCAAAGGTTTTCGAAGGTCGGTCGTTCAGCGCCGAAGAGAATATAGGAGGGGGGGACGGAATGACCCGGTCTGACGCCTACGAGATTTTAGGTTTACAGCCTGGGGCGTCAAAAACTGAGATCGAATGCACCTCACAGGCACTGATCGAATTGGGTCATCCTGATGAATCGGAGGCTGAGGATATCCGTCGTAAAGTCATGCAAGCGAAAGGAATTTTACTTGGAGAGTAATGGTTATGTGTTAAAGCGGTTGCCGTGAGCACGCACGAGGTCTAGAAATGACACTCCACTTAAATAACTAAAAAGATTTCTCGATTTCGATGGCACAAAAAATTCGCAAAGCTGTGTTTCCGGTTGGTGGCTTAGGGACAAGATTTCTCCCCGCAACTAAGGCCCTTCCAAAGGAAATGTTGCCTATTGTTGATAAGCCGCTCATACAGTATGCAGTGGAGGAGGCTGCTGCCGCAGGTATTGAAGAATTCGTTTTCGTTACCGGACGAGGAAAGCAGGCAATAGAAGATCATTTCGACATTTCTTATGAATTGGATCAAACACTAAGTGCCCGTGGAAGAGTTGATTTGGTGGAATCGCTTAGAAGTTGGATGCCAGATCCTGGACAGGTTACCTATACAAGACAAATGGATCCACTTGGCTTAGGACATGCAGTTTGGTGTGCCCGTAAATATATTGATGATGAACCATTTGCTGTTCTCTTGGCAGACGATTTGGTTTTGGCCGGAAAACCCTGCCTGCAGCAATTAATAGAATCTTATAACATGAAACCAGGCAATATCGTTGCAGCGATGGACGTGTTGCCTGAGCATACAAATCGTTATGGTATTTTAGATATTGAAGAGGATGACGGCCAAGTAGTATCGGTGAAGGGTTTGGTTGAGAAACCTCTTCTAGGAGATGCTCCATCCAATCTAGCTGTTATCGGCCGTTATATACTGGGGCCCGAGGTTTTTGATCACCTAGCAGAAAAGCATGCCGGTGCCGGCGGAGAGATACAATTGACAGATGCACTTGCAAAAATGGTCAGCAGCGCGCCGTTCTACGGCTTACGATTTGAGGGAAAAAGATTTGACTGTGGCGACAAGGTTGGATTTTTGGAGGCTAATATTGCTTTCGCACTTGATCGTGATGATATGAAGGAAGCTGTAGGAAGCCTTATGAAGTTTTACACATAGATACATGCGAATCCAAGTGAAAGTGTGAGAAAATGCGTATTGCGATTATCGGTACTGGTTATGTTGGGCTCGTCTCTGGCGCGTGTTTCTCTGAATTTGGGATAGATGTCACTTGTATTGATGTTGATATGGAGAAAATAAACGACCTCCAAACAGGTAAAATACCGATATATGAACCAGGTTTGGAAGATTTGGTAGACAAAAATGTGTCTGCTAAGCGTCTTCATTTTACGAGTAATTTAGAGGAAGCGGTTAGTGAGGCGGATGCCGTATTTATAGCCGTTGGCACGCCTAGTAGGCGTGGAGACGGGCACGCTGATTTGTCATATGTATTTGCCGCAGCCACACAAATTGCTAAGGCTATGAAGGATTACACGGTCGTAGTGAATAAATCTACAGTGCCAGTAGGCACTGGCAGAGAGGTCGAACGAATAATCCGATCGGAACGCCCTGACGCCGATTTTGATGTGATTTCGAATCCAGAGTTTCTTCGAGAGGGCTCGGCCATTGAGGACTTTATGCGTCCGGACAGGGTCGTTATAGGGGTAGAGACGAAACGAGCGCAAGAGCTTATGGAAAATTTATATAGGCCGCTGCACTTGATACAGACACCTATACTTTTTACCAAGCTAGAGACCGCGGAGCTTGTGAAATATGCAACTAATGCATTTCTCGCTACAAAGATTACGTTTATCAACGAAGTGGCGGATTTGTGTGAAAAAGTCGGAGCAAACGTTCATGACATAGCAAAGGGTATGGGTCTTGACGGGCGGATTGGAAATAAGTTTCTGCATGCTGGTCCCGGGTATGGCGGCTCCTGCTTTCCTAAGGATACTTTGGCAATGGTTCGTACTGCACAATCGGCTGGCATAAATCTGAAGATTGTAGAAGCCGTTGTTGATGCGAATAGCAACCGAAAAAAAGCTATGGCAAAAAGAGTTATAAAAGCATGTGGTGGCAGTGTAGAAGGTAAGACGATAACTTTATTAGGGGTCACGTTCAAGCCAAATACTGACGACATGCGTGATAGTCCCAGCTTAGATATAATCCCTATGCTTAATGAAGAGGGCGCTGTAATCCGAGCATATGACCCCGCCGGTATGGAAGAGGCAAAACACCTCCTTAAAAATGTAATTTGGTGTGAAAATACTTATGAGGCACTTGAAGGTGCGGATGCACTCGTCATTGTCACAGAATGGAATGAATTTAGATCACTAAATATCGATCGTATTAAGAAAATAATGAAGGGATTGGTTATCGTCGATCTACGTAATATATATGACCCCAACACAATGACGGAGGCAGGTTTCCAATACAGTTCGATTGGACGGCCATTAGATGGAAAGAGATTCCTTACTGGGAGTGAAGCTGAGTGAAGCCGCATCATTTTGATCCAACTATTCTCAGGGAATATGATATTCGTGGTATTTTTGGGGAAAATTTGTCTGAGCGTGATGCTTTTGCTGTTGGCCTCTACTTTGGTTCAATCATCAAGGAAGAGGGGGATCAAACAGTTTGCGTGGGTTTTGACGGGCGTAAATCATCGCCAACTTTAGCTGAAAATGTAATCAATGGTGCAAGGGATGCTGGAGTAGACGTTGTAAATATAGGGTTAAATGCAACGCCCACTCTATACTACGCTACTACTGTACTGGAGGCTGGTGGAGGCATTATGGTGACGGGATCACATAATGCGTCTCAATACAACGGCTTTAAGTTTATGCTCGGCAGTAAGCCATTTTGGGGTGCTGACATAGTCGGGTTAGGGCAACGAGCTGAAGTTGCCAATTGTACTAGAGGTTCTGGGGCGCTCTCAACGAAGGCAATTCGGGAATCATACGTAGCACGTTTGATGGGAGATTTTCGTTCAGTCAAAGGACTAAAGGTTGCATGGGACGCCGGAAATGGAGCATTAGGTCCTGCAATGACACAATTAACCTCGTGTTTGCCGGGGGTGCACATTCTCTTAAATGCAGAGGTTAATGGAGATTTTCCAGCACATCACCCAGATCCAACAATCCCTGAAAATTTAATTCAGCTCCAAGAAATTGTCCGAAAAGAAAAATGTGACTTGGGTATAGCTTTTGATGGGGATGGAGATCGGATAGGTGTTGTTGATGGGTTGGGGCGTATACTATGGGGCGATCAGATTCTTGCGATTTTAGCTCGTGATATGCTTGAAGAACTTCCGGGTGCTACGATAATCGCAGATGTTAAAGCTAGCCAAGCATTATTTGATGAAGTAGTTCGCCTTGGCGGTCACCCTGTAATGAGTCCTACCGGCCATTCTGTTATCAAATCAAAAATGGCTGAATTGAAAGCACCGTTGGCTGGAGAAATGAGCGGCCATATTTTTTTTGCTGATCGCTATTACGGGTATGACGATGCTCTATACGCTGCCCTTAGGTTAGTTGACATAGTTGCGCGTTCGGATAACAGTTTAGAAACAATGCGTAACACACTTCCGCAAATGGTCAATACGCCAGAGATACGATTTGATGTGCCGGAAGACCGCAAATTTGCAATAGCAAAAGAGGTGCAGGAGCGCCTCTGCCAGAGCAGCGCAAGTGTAAGCACCCTAGATGGGGTGCGTGTTCAAACGCAAGACGGTTGGTGGCTTCTGCGCGCTTCCAATACTCAAAATGCTCTTGTGGTGCGATGTGAGTCAAAGACAGAAAGTGGGCTTACAAAAATGAAAGGCATGGTTTTCGAACAGCTTCGATTAAGTGGTGTTGAGCCCCCGGTGTTTTAGTTGCAGGGGGCTACTTCCTACGTTGGTAAGAACGCGTGGGTGACATCGGGATGCAGTCAAAGTCGTGTCGCTTTAGTTCGCGGCAGGCATCGTGTGCGTCCTTCCGACTAAGCCCTGCTAAGCGAGCCCTGTAAAGGGTTCGATTTTCTCGTTCCGCCGTCGTGACAGCAATGTCATAATTTTTACCAAATTTAGAGAGTTTTTCTGCCGCTTTCCCTGCTCTCTTTGTCGCGGGTGCTATTTTGAAGTACGCGCCAATTTGTATCATCCAGGCCCCGCGCGGAACACGGTTTGCAATGGGTTTAGAAAATGGAGGTGATTCAGAGTCATCTGCGGTCTGATGAGTTAGGTTTTCTGGATCGGTTGCAGCATCAGACTGTTTTGGGTGTGGGTCTACAAAAAACACTGGCGAATTTGGGTGTGTCGGCTTTGAGCTTATTGTCAGGATACCGTCCTGGCTTGAGCTGGAAACTTTAGCGAAGCATTTATTTAGAAGATTTTTAACGTGGTTATCTCGGATTTTCGCAGTCTTACCGCCAAAAACAACGGCAATCAATCTCGTTCCGTCACGTTCAGCAGATGCAGAGAGGTTATAGCCGGCCGCATTCGTGTAGCCGGTTTTGATCCCGTCAGCACCGTCATAGTGTTCGAGAAGCTTATTGTGAGTCTTGAAGCTACGACCTCTAAAGTAAAATTTACGAGTTGCAAAATAGTTATAGTACTCGGGGAACTTATTGATCAGAATGCGCGATAGTAGAGCCATGTCGCGCGCAGTGGAAAGGTGACCTCTATTAGGCAGTCCGTGTGGATTACGGAACGTTGTATCTTTCATTCCCAGAGCTCGTGCGCGACGTGTCATGTCTCGCGCAAAAGAGTGCACGGAGCCCGACAACCGTTCAGCAACGACTACAGCAACATCATTTGCAGATTTGGCAATAAGTGCAGAGATAGCTTTCCTAACTGTAATCATATCTCCCGGCTGAAGGCCTAACTTTGAAGGTTGGGCCTTGCTCGCACGAGGTGAGGTGATTAATTTCGTGTTTATATGTAGTTTGTTTTGTTCTAACGCCTCGAACAGCATTAACAACGTCATCAATTTCGTTAAGGAGGCTGGATAATTTAGTGTGTCGGCGTTCGTTGAATGAAGAACATGACCGTCTTTCGCATTAATTACTATTGCAGCATAGCGAGCCTTTGATGGCTGAGCTAACGAAAAAGATAAGGCTAAAGTAAAAAAAATGTATAAAGGTCTCAATACTTTAAAAATTTAACAAATCCCCCTGACATCACTTTAAATTAGTACGCTAATATTTATAATTATATTGCCAATTTTTTAAATTGTAATATTACGATAGCAATATAGAAATGTCGACAGTTTTCGTCGGAGTATTTGGATTACGATCGGGTTCGTAAGCTTTTGTGAGTAACCGTACGATTTTTAGGGTAAAAAATTTATGGTGCAGTGCACAAAAATATCTTGACTGAACGATTTCAGTGACACATATTAAGTGATGTTGCACTGCAACATAGTTGTGGATGAGGACACCTACATCCGATTGTTAATTAACGTTCCAATTTAGGGATGTATATACAGAAAAGGAAGAAATACATGAGCTCGAACAAAGCTGGAGATAACAGCAAAACAACCATTAATAGTGTCAATGACACCGTCGAGGCAGCAATGGCGTTGGGAAAAGAAAAAGTTGAGCAAGTGCATGAAAATTACACGCGGGCCTACGGAGAATTCTCAAAGTTTGGTCAAGAGGCTTTGGGAGTTTACATCAAGGCAGGCGAAATTTTTGCTAAAGGGGCGGAAGACATCGGGCAGGCATATTTTAAATTAGCCAAGGATACGGCCGAAAAAAATGCTGAAGCAGCAAAGGCGGTTTTTGCTGCCAAAACACTCAACGACGTAGTTGAGGTTCAAAACGATTTTGCGCGTGAGTCCTACCAGACGTTATTTTCGGAGGGTACGAAAATAAGCGAACTCTCGCTAAAAGTAGCACATGAGACTTTCGAACCTCTTAAAGAACAGTTGAATGGTTCAATAGAAAAAACCATGAAAAATGCACAAGTGTAAGTTGAGAAAATTTTAGAGCAGTCTTGCCTATGACAGGACTGCTCTTCTCACGCACATTTCCTGCAGCTGAATATCGGACATTTATTGAGGCGATCTAAACGGCGCTTCTCTTTTGCCAGGGAATTACTGCTCACGCTTGCGACATGAAAACCAACCTTAGTAAACCGCTCAGCATAGTCGGATCCACAAGTTCGCACATGGTAAGGATGTCCGAAGCGTATGTAACAGTCTCTTGGATCCGCTAAGTTTGGGTCTTCGTCGGTTTTTCCTAGGTCCATGCCTTGTGGAACCATGATAAGCACATGTCCGCTAACCTTTAGAACCCTATACAACTCACTTAGAACCTTATGATCATCCACAACGTGTTCAAAGACGTGAGAACATATGATACCATCAAAGTGATCATCCTTGAGGCGTAGATCTGTAATATTCATATTTTGTCTTACATCAGGGCTGAAGAGATCAATATCGGTGTAAATAATTTGGGGTAGGTGCAACAAACAGTTACGTATGCACTTCTCAGGCGCAATATGTAAGATCTGGAGGCGTCTACGTGTCCAACGCGGTACGTCTCTTATATAGAGATATAAAAAGACCTGTGTCTTTCAAGCGACGCACATTTCGGGCAGCGAGCATTTCGTCTACCATTGAGGCCGAAAGGCAAAAACTGTTGGAATCTCTCCATACAAATAGGGCATAGAAATAAGCCACCCCTTCTACGTTTTTGCTTTATATTAGCACTTAATAACGGGTCACCGTAAACCTTGGCCTCACTATATTTTTCGGTAAGGATTTTAGGGAAACACCGTCCAATGTTCTCAAGCATATTATTTAGCCTTTAAACCTATCCATTTAATCTCATATTATAAGCTATGCGTAAAATTATTAGGTATCGCAATGTCAGATAAGGATGACGACACGGGTGTTGGTGTAATCACCAAAGATAAGATAAATGAAGAAACAAAAAAACCGTCCATGTATAAGGTTTTATTATTGAATGATGATTATACACCAATGGAGTTTGTGGTTCATGTGCTGCAGCGGTTTTTTTCATTGGACGAGGAAAGAGCGGCGCAAATAATGATGCACGTGCATAGGCGTGGTGTTGGGGTATGCGGCGTTTATCCCTTCGATGTTGCGGAGACTAAGGTTAACCAAGTCATGGATTTTTCTAGGGAACATCAACATCCGCTCCAGTGCACGATGGAAAAGGATTAACCTAACATGTTATCTCCAAATCTAGAGCAGACGCTGCACCGGGCAATTTCAGTTGCAAGTGAATGCGGGCATGAACTTGCAACACTCGAACACCTGTTATTAGCTCTGTTAAAAGACGACGATGCGGCGGCTATTTTGAAAGCTTGCGCCGTAGATTTGAACGTTTTGGATGTCAACATAAGAGAATTTTTGGAATCTGAATTACAGGCACTGAAGACCTCTGACTTGGCCGACCCGAAGCCTTCGATGGGGTTTCAACGTGTTTTGCAACGTGCGGCAATCCATGTTCAGTCGTCTGGACGAGAGGAGGTTAGCGGTGCTAACGTCATAGTGGCGCTATTTTCAGAACGCGAAAGCCACGCAGTATTTTTTCTTCAGCAACAAGAAATGTCGCGTTTCGATGCAGTTAACTTTTTGAGTCATGGAATTACCAAAACTGCAGGAAATGAGAACCCCCAGTCTGACGCCGACGGGTTTTCTTCGGGAGAAAATTCAAAAAAGACTGATGTAAAAGCATTAGGATCCTATTGCATAAATCTTAATCAGAAGGCATTCGCTGGTAAGATTGACCCGTTAATTGGGCGCTCGGGTGAAGTTGAAAGAACAATTCAAATACTTTGCCGGCGTACGAAAAATAATCCGCTTTATGTTGGTGATCCGGGTGTTGGAAAAACCGCTATTGCCGAGGGTCTAGCTAAGTATATAATTGAGGGTAAGGTTCCTGAGGTTTTAAGTAACGTTAAAATTTATTCTCTTGATATGGGCGCACTTTTAGCTGGAACACGATATCGTGGTGATTTTGAGGAACGGTTAAAGGCAGTTCTTAAGGAGTTGGAGGAAGAGCCCGATTCAGTATTATTCATAGATGAGATACATACAATAATCGGAGCTGGCGCCACAAGTGGTGGATCTATGGATGCCTCTAACCTCCTAAAGCCTGCTTTGCAAAATGGCTCGTTGCGGTGTATCGGGTCAACAACGTATAGGGAATATAAAAACTATTTTGAAAAAGATAGGGCACTTGTACGGCGTTTTCAAAAAATTGATGTTGCTGAACCATCAATTGCCGATACGATTAAAATCTTGCACGGCTTAGCCCCGAACTACGAGATGCATCACAAGGTGAAATACACTGTGCCGGCCATCCGGAGCGCGGTCGAGCTATCTGCACGCTACATTACAGATAGAAAGTTACCAGATAAGGCTATCGATGTGATGGATGAGGTTGGAGCATCGCAGATGCTGTTGCCAGTTCCTAAGCGAAAGAAAAAAATAAGTACTAGAGATGTTGAGCATGTAATTTCAAAAATTGCTCGCATTCCACCGAAGCAAGTTACGAGTGATGACCGTCAAGCCCTAAAAACACTAGAGCGTGATCTAAAAATGTCGGTGTTTGGACAGGATGACGCTATTGAGGCCTTAGCTGCATCTATCAAACTCGCACGTGCCGGGCTTCGGGAACCGGAAAAGCCCATTGGATCGTACTTATTTTCAGGGCCGACTGGAGTTGGAAAAACCGAAGTTGCTCGTCAGCTCGCAATGACCCTTGGCGTCGAACTGGTTCGCTTTGATATGTCGGAATATATGGAACGGCACAGTGTTTCTCGATTGATCGGTGCGCCGCCCGGGTATGTCGGCTTCGATCAAGGCGGTCTTCTTACTGACTGCGTAGAGAAAACACCTCATTCAGTTATTCTCCTTGATGAGATAGAAAAAGCTCATCCGGATGTATTTAATATTTTACTCCAGATTATGGATCACGGAAGGCTGACAGATCATAATGGTAAAGCTGCTGATTTTCGCAATGTAATCTTAATAATGACTACTAATGCAGGAGCTGCTGATCTAGCGAAAGCTGTTGTTGGCTTTGCTCGGGAAAACAGGAGTGGTGAAGATACTGAGGCTATTAACCGTCTCTTTACACCTGAGTTTCGCAATCGTCTCGATTCAATTATCGGATTTACCTCTTTACCTCCGTCAGTTGTGACACGCGTAGTAGATAAGTTCATAATCCAGTTAGAGGAACAACTAGCTGATCGGAAAGTGACAATAATTCTTTCAAGCAATGCTCGGACTTGGCTTGCAAAGCATGGATATGAACCACATTTTGGTGCCCGTCCCTTATCGCGACTTATTCAAGAGAAGATTAAGAAGCCGCTGGCTGAGGAGCTATTGTTCGGCGAACTTACAAATGGAGGTACAGTTCGGATTGGTGTGAAGGATAGCCAAATAACGTTCTCCTGCGCAAAAAATAAACCTATAAAGGGAGCAGCGCAAAAAAGGGTTAAAAATAAACAACCTAATGGTAGCTAGGAGTGAAGTTTATTATTTACAATAGGAATGCTCGGACTTTAATTATCATTGGTCCGGCTACCAAAACTACTGCATACGGGACACACATGCTGGCCAGCTTAATGTAACGAGACATTGACTTTGATATCGCTAGTGCCGACTAAATAAAAAATACTTGAATTCGTTTTTTTAATATTATTTTTCAATGTAGGTCGACGCATCACTTGGTTTTCTCAACAAGTGTTATCTGAACTTGTTTAGGCTTTTGTGATTAAAAAAACGTGCTGACGCTCTATGTTGGTAATGTTTATCAGGAGGTCCTAGTAGGAAAGCTATTTAATAAAGATCGAAAGGTTTAAGTCTTGCGGAAGGGTGTAAATTCTTCTAGCACTGACGCTTCGTGAGTGCGATATTTTATCTCCTCCTTGAGGTACTGTGCCACAGCCTTTCGAAAACTCTCATTTTCTATCCAGTGCGCGCTGTAGGTCCTTCTTGGGATGTACCCTCGCTGCAGTTTATGTTGGCCATGTGTACCCGCTTCGACTCTTTTTATCTTGCGGCTTATGGCAAAATCAATTGCCGCATAATAGCACGTTTCAAAATGCAGATATTTATGTTCCTCGCAACACCCCCAATTGCGGCCGTATAATGCCCGATCATCGAAGAAATTAATAGCGCCAGCGATTGGTTTTCCATCCCGATAAGCCAATATCAAAAGTACTTGGCTGGCCATGGTGGCACTTAGTTGAGTAAAAAAATCTCTTGTTAGATAGGGATATCCCCATTTTTTATCATAGGTGTCTACGTAAAATTTAAAAAAAGCGTCCCAATGTTGCAGTTCTATATCTTTACCAGTAAGCATTTTTATGTGTATCTCGCTTTCACTGATGAACCGGCGCTCCTTCCTAATGTTTTTCCGTTTACGGCTAGTTAAAGCTCCAAGGAATTCTTCAAAGTCTTTGTAGTTGTTATTTTCCCAATGAAACTGAGTATCGTGACGAATTAGGAATCCGTGATCTTTGAGTAACTCTGCATCTGCTTTTGTACAAAAGGTTACATGTACCGACGATAATTGCATCCTCTTAGTAATATCAATGAGTCCTTGCGCTAAACGGTTGCGATATTCTGAATGGTCTGCAGCGTCCGTAGAGGCAAGTAGCCGCGGCCCGGTAACAGGGGAAAAAGGCACAGCACATTGAAGTTTTGGATAATAATCTCCACCTGCACGTTCAAATGCTTGAGCCCAATTCTGATCAAACACATACTCACCTTGACTATGACTTTTCACGTAAAGAGGGCACGCTGCAACCAATTCGTTAGTTTCTTTTCGCAATATGAGATGACGAGGTAGCCATCCTGTTTTGCTATCAGCCGATTGAGAGATCTCCAAAGCATTTAGAAAGGCATGGCTTAAGAAAGGAGCGCCAGGTTGTCTTATGGGCCCTGAGAGGCAGTTGTCCCACTCTTCGGGATCAATGTCAGATATCTTTGCAAGAAGGTCTAGTTTATAGCGGTTCAAAATGTTAGGCATGCCATGGACAACGTTGACGATATCAGGCGCGAAAACTGATTAGGGCATCGACTTCAGTTGTCGAGTTCAGTGGAAGACTGGATGCGCCCACGGCAATCCGTGCATGGCGTCCTAATTCACCGAAAACATCAACCATTAAATCTGATGCGCCATTTATCACTACTGGATGATCGGTAAAGTCTGAGGCCGTATTAACAAAACCATTCAACTTAATCACCCGTTCCACACGGTTAAGGTCTCCAAGTGCTTTTTTTGTTAGGGCAATTATATTGAGTCCACAGATACGGGCCGACATGATGGCATCATCCATAGAAACTTCGCTCCCTACTTTTCCGCGGTATTTCACTCTGCCATCCCAAAACGGTACCTGACCGGAAATCCAAAGGTGATTGTTTTCCACTACATATGGCACATAATTACCGGCCGGAGCTGTTGTGTCTGGAAGTTTAATACCTAATTCGCTTAAACGTTGGTCGATATTTCCCATTTAATTTTCTTCGGTTTTAATTGTGAGTGCTTCTACCATATAATCGCGTGCCGCAACGTAAGTACGTTTTGCCTCTGGGTGCGATTCAATATGTTTCGCAAACCCGTGTATGATGCCTTCAGCTCGGTATTCTTTAACATCTACGCCCTCAGCTTTAAGACGTACCCCATATGCTTCTGCCTCAGATCGTAAAATATCAAATTCTGCCGTTACGATAGCTGTGGGGGGCAATCCTCTGAGAGTACCAGCACGCAACGGTGCTGCATATGGATTGTCAGTTGTATTTTTGCCATCAAGATAGTAGCTCCAGTATGATTCCATTTGGCTTGCAGACAGAAGAGGTCCATCGCTAAAATTCACGTAGCTGGGATTTTTAAAATTACAATCAGTAACGGGATAAAAGAGTAGCTGAAATGCTGGCATAGGACCACTGCGGTCGCGCGCTATAAGGGCGGTAACAGTGGCAAGATTTCCTCCTGCGCTCTCACCTACAAGTGCTATGCGTGACGCATCAATCGTGAGGTGTTTTTGCTGCTGTGCAACCCAACAAAGAGCATCGTAACAGTCATTTGTTGCTGCGGGGAATGGGTGTTCTGGAGCCAAACGATAATCCACGCTAATTACGGGCCATGTGGTATCCTCACAAAGGCGAATACAACTCCCTTGATGTGAGTCGAGATTTCCAACCACAAAACCACCACCATGGAAAAAGATTAGAACAGGAGTATTTTGTGAGGTTTGCTGGGTATGCCTATATACACGAATCTTTATCTTACGCTCTGATGCTACAATGGCTTCATCATTTATACGTACATTCTTTGGAGGTTTGATAATAGTTTGTTGCGCATTACGGATGGACCGTAACGACGCCGGCGAGAGCAAGTGCGTATCGTGGCGTGCACTTTCTAGTGCTTTTTTTATTAGTGCAAGATATTTCGGGTCAATCCGTTCTGTAATTTGCATGTGGGAGGATTAAACCCCGCTCTGAATTTACACAAGTAAAGAGAGAATTTTGCACCCATAATGAATATTGTTTCTGAATTTAAGTCAAATTTAAATTACGACAGCTGAATTGGCGCTAATTAAAAAACGGGGGATGGTGATGAACACCATCCCCCAGTCACAGGGAGCACCGTGCCAGAGTGGGGCTCTACTAAGAACACCCGCTAGTAGCGCCACAAGTGTCGCATTTCAAGCAGGTACCGTTGCGAACAAGTGTGAAGTTCCCACATTCACTGCAGGAATCACCCTCATACCCCTTGGCCCTAGCCTCACGTATACGCTCAAGTGTAGTTTCGAGCACATCATCATGCGCCAGGGCCTCCGTTGCCGCGGCTGGTGCCGTAGCCTCGGAAGCGACGGCTATCTGGCTCTCCGAAGAGCTAGCCGCCACATTTGTTTCAGCGATGTCAGGGGTTCCCCCTCCGACGCCACCGGAAATTACTCTTAGTTTCGAGGAACGAACGTATCCGTTACTAGTTACTTTTCGGATTGCTGCAATTGTTTCAGCTGCCTCTTTTGGCAAATGACCCTCGTCTGCACCTGTCCCCAATGCATCAGGTAACACGTCTGAGGGTTCAGCATGTGCCAAGTCATCACGGCCTAAGTAGCTAATGGCCACCTCACGGAATATGTAATCTAGAACAGAGGTTGCCATTTTTATCGTATCATTGCCTTGAACCATCCCGCTCGGTTCAAAACGCGTAAATGTGAATGCCTCGACGTATTCTTCAAGTGGCACTCCGTATTGCAGGCCAATCGAAATTGCTATAGCAAAATTATTCATCAGACTTCGGAATGCAGCACCTTCCTTGTGCATATCTATGAATATCTCCCCAAGAGTACCGTCTTCGTACTCACCGGTTCTCAAATATACCTTATGTCCGCCGACATTAGCTTTTTGGGTATAACCTTTCCGTCGGTGTGGTAAACGTTTGCGTTCTTGTTCAGCGGCTTTCTCAATGATCCGCTCAACAATCCTTTCAGCTACTAAAGGTGCTTGTTGGCTTTTAGGTAATTCTACCAAATCATCCTCTAAATCATCTGTGCTTTCGACTAATGCAGATTGAAGAGGTTGACTGAGCTTAGATCCATCTCGGTAAAGGGCATTAGACTTCAGTCCCAACTTCCAAGACATCATGTACGCATCTTTGCAGTCGCGCACCGTAGCGTTGTTTGGCATATTAATTGTTTTGGAAATGGCACCGGTGATAAACGGTTGAGCTGCGGCCATCATAAGAATGTGACTTTGCCAAGAGAGATACCGTTTCCCGACGCGCCCACAGGGATTTGCACAATCAAACACTGCCAAATGACATTCTTTGATGTGGGGAGCACCTTCAACAGTCATAGCCCCGCAACAATAGGTATTGGTTTTTTCAATTTCGTCACGGGAGAAACCCAAGGCTGGTAAAATCTCAAACGATGGGTTGTTCAATTGGTCCTCTGAAAGATTGAGGGTGTTACGACAGAAATCTTCTCCAAGAGCCCATTTGTTAAACGCAAACTTTATATCAAAGGCACTTTCCAAATTGCTTTCAATTGCGTCCAGCTGTTCTTTACCAAATCCATGTTCTTTAAGCGAATTGTGGTTAATAAATGGCGACCCCTTTAAGGAGCCGTGCCCAACCGCATAGGATATAATCTCATTAATTTGAGTTTCGTTATATTCTAGATGACGCAGGGCCACTGGAACCATTCGGTTTATTATTTTGAAGTATCCACCGCCTGCCAGCTTTTTAAACTTTACCAAGGCAAAGTCTGGCTCAACGCCTGTAGTATCGCAATCCATAACCAGCGCTATTGTGCCTGTTGGTGCAATAACTGATACTTGCGCGTTACGGTACCCGTGCTCGTTACCCAATTTATATGCTTGTTCCCAAGCGTCCACAGCCGCTTTTGATAGCTCCGCTGACGGGCAGCTGGAGTGGTCTAATGGCACAGGTGGTATTGCAAGTCCTTCGTATCCATCTTTCTTGCCTTGAGCTGCCCTCTTATGGTTACGAATTACCCGTAGCATTGAGGATTGATTCTTTTTATACCCAGGGAAAGCCCCAAGTTCACTCGCCATCTCAGCTGATGTGGCGTAAGAAATGCCGGTCATGAGAGCACTAATGGCGCCACAGAAAGCCCGTGCCTCGGCACTATCGTATGGAATTCCCGACGCCATTAGCAATCCGCCAATGTTTGCATAACCAAGCCCGAGTGTTCTGTAATCATAGGACAATCTAGCTATTTGATCTGATGGAAACTGAGCCATCAATACTGCTATTTCCAGCGCAATGGTCCACAGTCGCACTGAATGTGAAAAGTCATCCACATCAAATGCTCCACGACTATCCTGAAAGTTCATCAAGTTAAGGGAGGCTAAGTTACATGCAGTATCGTCCAAAAACATATACTCGGAACAAGGATTTGAACCGTATATACGATCTGTGTTCGCACACGTATGCCATTCATTAATGGTAGTATCAAATTGCAGACCCGGGTCAGCGCATTGCCATGCAGCACTGCCGATCTGATCCCAGAGTTCTCGTGCGTTAACTGTTTTGGCTACTTCACCGTCTGTGCGCCGCGTGAGATTCCACTCCTTATTTTCGTCTACGGCCTCCAAGAATTTATTGGTAACTCTTACGGAATTATTTGAATTTTGGCCCGCTACCGTCAAATATGCCTCTGAGTCCCAATCGGTATTGTAGGTCTCAAACTCAATTTCAGTAAAGCCCTGTGCTGCAAATTGGAGCACCCGTTGGATGTAGCTCTCAGGAACCATCTTTTTACGTGCTTTTATAATGGCACGTCGCAACTCGCGGTTCTTTTTGGGATCAAAACTATCGGCGTTACTTTCCTCACCTATCTTACATGCAGCCAAGATCGCATTCATTTGTTCGTTGCAAATCTTGGAACCTGTAACTAGGGCCGCTACCTTTTGTTCTTCTAAACACTTCCAATTCACAAATTCTTCGATATCTGGATGATCGATGTCGAGGGCAACCATTTTGGCCGCCCGCCTCGTTGTGCCTCCTGACTTGATGGCGCCAGCGGCTCGATCTCCAATTTTCAAAAAGCTCATTAAACCTGAGGATTTACCTCCCCCAGATAATGGTTCGTCCTCCCCTCGGATGGATGAAAAATTACTTCCGGTCCCTGATCCGTATTTGAACAGTCGGGCTTCTCTTTGCCAAAGGCTCATAATGCCGTTGTCGCCAACCAAATCGTCATCAACTGATTGAATAAAACATGCGTGCGGCTGCGGGTGTTCGTAAGCGGATTTTGATTTTGTTAAACGTCCCGACTGGAAGTCTACGTAGGAATGCCCTTGGGCTGGTCCATCAATACCATAAGCCCAATGAAGACCTGTGTTAAACCATTGGGGGGAATTCGGCGCACCCTTCTGTTTCGCGAGAATGTAGCTCATCTCACTGTAATAACTCAGCGCGTCTTCTTCGGTGTCGAAATAACCACCCTTCCAACCCCAATACGTCCATGTGCCTGCTAAACGATGAAATACCTGTTTGGCACTGGTTTCTCCGCCATATCGTTCCTCTTCCGGAATGTTGGACATGGCTCGTTTGTCTGGCACCTGACGCCATAGCCACTTGGGCACGCCCGTTTCCTTAACAGCCTTCGAAACGGCTGGGACGCCAGCTTTACGAAAATACTTCTGTGCTAGCACATCCGCGGCCACTTGGCTCCAATGTTCTGGAACCTCGATATCCTCGTGCTGAAAAACAACCGATCCGTCGGGATTCCGGATTTCGCTTGTCGCATACCGAAATTCCATACCCTCAAAGGGCGTTTTCTTATCTTTCGTGTGGCGCCTTTCGATGCGCATATCATATCCCCCAAAAACTCACGAGCGCGCATGTTAAAGCGCGCATTAGACCTTGGCCGACAAAGGCTCAGGGCCGGACAATTCAGGCTTTTAGAAATTTAATTCCGTGTTGCCCAAATACTAAACTAAAAGACGGCCCTAAACGCCAAACGATCCACTCTGGCATCAATCCACCATATTTAGAGCCTAGTAGACATAGTATCTACTACATATTGGTGGTGCAAGCGATTATTGAGTAATTTACAAAAAAACCACTGTTACCCATGCTTAATAGTTCGCTGTGTCATCGAAAAAAATTTATGCATCCTTCTAAATATACTGGTTTTCTGCAGATTCAACGATGATCACATTACTCTGGTGTTGAAGCAAAAATTTTTGGTAAAAGCGATATAGTGTATTTTGTTCCGAAACTCTGGACTGAACCGGGTGGCAATGTCATATTCACGGCATTATTCTGTAAAACGGGGGTTTCCTTTATGCCGACGATGATCACACGAATGATTACGTTG
>Ga0163109_10000466_pt1 | contig 32738 bp, 54 predicted proteins | sample CRUFie1St13metaG_FD_108704 | JGI IMG/M metagenome (GOLD analysis project Ga0163109, IMG submission 108704) | Marine microbial communities from the Costa Rica Dome - CRUD Field 142mm St13 metaG | ecosystem: Environmental > Aquatic > Marine > Oceanic > Photic zone | place: Costa Rica: the Eastern...
GCATCATATTTACCAACAGGTTTGAATACACCTTGTATTTTTTCAGCTGGTCTGAACTCCCAGCCACGCTGTTTTAGATAGTCAACAGCGATGTCTACCTTACTTTTTGCCATAACCAACAAAGCCCCCTTCTTTCTTACGTTGTGCAATTGCAGCTCCTGCATCCGAGCCAGCGGGTTGACTGCCATGAACTAACAGTGCGAAAGGTTTGTCACCGAAACAATGAGAGTCGTCATGATCAATCTCAAGTCCACGTTCAATGGCTTCTTGTTCGGTATACACTACATACGCCACACGTTGGTAGACCTCTGGAAATTGGAAGATCATGTAATCTTCATCGCCTCCATGGGAAGCTGTGAGGTAGAAGTTGTCAGGGATCTCATCCTGTAAGTTCCACCACATTTTAAGAGACTTTGTATAGGCGTAAAACTTTTGTTGTGGTCTGTCTTTTGCCACAAGCATCCAAGCTTTCATGTAATGTTGAGTCCAGAAATCACCAGACTCATGGATACGTACCATGTCTCTGTGAGGATGTGCATCAAGAGATGCCATGATCAGTTGTTTCATGGCTAGATAATACTCAGTCGGCTTACTTGGATTAGCATCTACATAAATATTTCTAGCTGCTTTTAGCAGATCAAAATTACGCCATCTAGACGCTCGAACAGTAGGAAACCTAGCTTCTGCCATAGCAGCAAAGCAGCGGAACTCTGGAGATTCACTGCAGCCATGAGGATTGTCCATGATCTTGCCGGTATCACGTTGAGCAAACGTGTGGCATTTACCAGCATGAGGACAGGTATAACCAGCTGGAATGGAAAAGATAAGACGTTTGTCTAGCTTGCCATTACTGGTAGAAAATTTAAGAAGATCCATTGAATTGAATTAGTGATTAACCCCACTGATCTGCCATTGCATCAGCGATTCCCTGAAAGGTACGAGAGCGTATCTTCCAGCGATCTTCTGATGGAGGCAACCAGTGAAGGCGTTGTCTTTGTTTGTCAGGTAGACCGGAGACATCTATGTATTTAGTGCCTACTAGTTTTGGTAAACCTTTTAACCAGAAACCTGTTTTCTTTTGTTCGGCATGACCAAACTCATATGGTTGTACATATTGTGTAGCCTTGCCTAGCTTTGATCTGGAAGACAAAGCACCCACAGGATTCTCGATACAAATCCTCGGACACTCTGAATCCCATATGGTCTCAACGAACTTAATAGCTGCGGGCTGTCTGCCGTCTGCTACCTTCTCTGCCCATCGAGCTGCACCACTTACAGATAAATGAGTACAGGGTGGATGAGCTATGATCAGATCCCAGCCGTCGTTTAGAATAGGGAGTACATCTCCTTCTATGTGTTTTTTACTGGGTTGTTCAGTTGGAAGAAGGTCGCATGACCAGGCATCATGACCTCTGGCTTTGAAAGCGTTACGGACAATGCCTGAGTATTCACAGGCAACTAGAACTTTCATTCGTTTAGAGAATAGATATCTAAATAATAGTTTCATTAATGAACTTCTAGTAAAATTAGTGATGTACGAAGGTAAGGTTGATAATGAAATTAAAATTTCCTATCAAAGAGCATTTTAAGGCTGCTTTGAAATTGAATCGTTGGCCAGTTAATTGGTTCAATGAAAAGAAGGATAAAGAAGATGAACGCAAGAAACGCATCCAAAAACTTTATCCTTCTGTAAAGAAATTGTAACGAATGTTACAGGATGAACTACAGGTTTTCTTGAAACCTACTAATATGATTTAGTAACAATAGATACTAAATTCATGACTGAACTTGTTTATCGTGGCATTCCCTACAAAGTAGGTAAAGAGTCCACAAAGAAAGGCAACAAAACAACATTGTGTTATCGTTTTAACTCATACATTGTCAAAGCCTAGATAGAGAAGGCTAAGCTGCTGCTGGCTTAGCATCTACTATCTCACCGCCATTGGCTTCCTCCATTCTGTTCATCATGTTCTGTGCGATCTCAGCACGACGTGCTGTCTCTTCAAAGAACTTCTGAGCCTTGTCAGCACCGCACACATGTTCAGTGCCATTGGCTGTCACATACTTCCAAGTACCATCTGGTTGTATGGCACCACATTCGAGAGCAAGCTTCTCGCTGTTGCGTACATAACGTAGGCTTACATTATGACGATCGGTAAGACCCAAGTCGTCAACAAAAGTGACACCAACATTGTAATTGCGGTCTTCACCAAGAAACGCATGGGGTTGGGGAATAAAGGGTTTGATTGCTGATAAGAATTGCATAGCATTTGATTTAATTTTTAATGTGCACAAACTGGGGATAGACTTACATCTAACGAAAGCCCAGACGAACTATATACTCCAATTACTATTTCTTTTAAACTTATAAACGAAGCCAGCCTACCAAAGGTGTAAATAGGATTATGCCCATCCATATTTTTTACGGAACTCTGCATCTCTACGTTCTTCTGCAGAGATAGGAGGTTCTCCTCCTGTGTCATCATAAAGATACTGTGGTGTGGGATCTATATCATATGGACTGTCATAGTCATCATAATCATCACCATTTTCATCCCACCATTCATCGATAATATCTTTAGTGTTTAATACTTCCGCAGGATTTTCCTTCTGTGGATCTAAACAGCAGTCGTGATAATACAACTGAAATATGTGAATAAGATCTTTGTGGACTTCATGTTCCTCACAGATCTCTTTAGCTTTTATGTAGCAATATTCTTGGTCAATGTATGACCTTGCTTCTTCATCTTTTTGTTGCATGATTTGATTTGGTAATGGGTTGTCAATCATTTTGATTTCTCCATGGTAGTTTTACAAGACCTTCTTTTTCTAAGGCCATTAATATCCAGCCGGTTCTAGCCATTGTTAGCAGTTCCACCTTGGAATATTTGAGTAGATCTTCTTCACTTTTGATTTGACCTATTTTGGATATCTCCATCAGGTGAGGTATGTAATTTGGATCAGCAGCAATGCGTTGTTTGGCTTGTTCTACTGATCCATCTAAGTTCATGACATTTACCATAAGGGCGTTGACATCTGCGACGTCACCTCGATCCATACAGTCTTTACATTCTTGAACAGTTACCTCTATTAGTTTTTGAGTTTGCTCAGGGTTAATCATCGTATCCTGGGATAAATTGACGTGGTGGGCATAAAGGGTAAGGAGGTTCTATCTTAGTTTCCTTTTCTTTCTTATCTTCTTCTAACTCATTGATAACATCATCTAGCCATTCAGTGTTATTCTTCTTCTCTTGGTTCTCCATTCCATCTCCTCCTTCCTTTTTGGTTTACCTCTCCAATATACTCCTGTATTAACTCAGAACTGGAGGGAGGTTCCTCTCTTGGTAGTTTGATAACTTTGAATTCCTTAGCAGGTTTCCAAGGTTTTACTTTCTTTTGATTTGGATTCATTGTGTTAGCTCCCTAGCTATTGATAATTCATGGATAATGACTTCTGAATCTTTTATTTCATCGTCATTGAACTCTATCTGTTGTTGTTCTAAACAGTAGAGAATTAAATCAATTTGATTTCTTGTAAAATTCATTGTGCTCTGTCCCAGAAACGTTTAGTGGCTCTTTTTGCAGCGACATGTTCTGTCTGTGCGTCGGTAAGTTTTGGAAATCTTTTTTGAACTACTTCTATCTCTTCTTCGAAAAGACAGAGTAATAGTTCGGTGTTCCCGTTGTGACTCATTAGTCTTCCTCCTCTATTAAATAGGATGATTGATAATTAGCCCAGTCTCTTTCGATAACTGGTTGCTTGTGGCCTTTGTATTTCATCTCGTTGAGAACGTATTCTTCGAAGCCATCGAGAGAGGGTTTGGTACCATTGTCTTCGCAATGTTGTACGTATTCATCTGGCTCAAAGAACACAGTAGCCTTCAGCGGAATCAAATTAATAGCCACGTCTACTCCTCCTTTTCTTCTCTAATCTTTTTCTCTCCGCTCTAATATCTGCGAAACCAACTATTAGATAGATGTAGTAAAGAGTGGCTGCAATGCAGGCTATCAAGATCAGTGTCTTCATTTGGATACCTCTTCTGTTTGTTTGTGACCTCTGATGAAAGTGGGTTTGAACCACCTCATAGTCTTTTGCGTTCTACCTGGCCCTTGCAAGATGGTATGCCAGTGTCCTCTTCTCCAATGAGATTTCTTTGGCTTACCTACCTGAGGTTCGCCATCTTTTGGTGTAGAGTCAACTACTCTGGTCGTAAAGTGTTCTCCAAGCCAGTGGACGTTAGGAACATTGTTGACCTTTTCACTACTGAATCCTTTGTTTTTTGTGTCTACATATTTAGATGCAGATTTTTGTACAGTTATAATCTCAGGTTCGTTCGTCAGTAAACAAAGCAAATTAATAACGAAGTTATAAGAAACATCTAAACCTTTTAGAAAACGATGTATTAAATCTTTTATCTCTTCATCTTCAATATGTACAGGAGATATTTGACTTATTGCGATATGATCTTTGCCTACACGTTTTGGTAGATATTTAACATTCTCTGGCTGAGTTGCATATTTAATTCTTGTCCAGTTTTTCTCCAGTAAGTTTTTCTTAAAATATTCTCTTGTATCACACATCATACAATGACCCGTTCCATCTAATGGTATGAAGTAATCTATATCTACGTATATCTTTTCTTTGAAATCTTTTCCAGCTAATTGCCAGAAACATACTCTAACCCAGATACCATTTTCATGTTGTTGCATGGCATGGTTGTATGGGCGTTGCCGTATGGCTATGGTACTAATCTCTGAATGATCTTTTGGAAATACCACTTTAATAGTAGGCATAACTTCGTTATGTATCAGATCTGGTTTACCCTCAGGTGTTTTAGTTTCTATCAATGAATCAGCTAAGTCTTTTGTAACGTAATAATTAGGACATACATCTCCTGTAGAGGTGTTATAACCGAAGCCTTCTCCTGAACCCAGACAGCCTGCTAGATCTTTACTAGCTTTATTTAACTTTACCCTTTCTATAACAGCCTGGTTGTATTGAAACATAGCCATTCCTTCCCTAATCAAAATGGATTGATTAGTTGGATAACCATAAGGAGAAATCTCTCGATCATACATCTCTATGGCCTGTTCTCTTGATAGACGAAATTCAGGATTTAATTGCTGGTTTACAGCTTTAACTATCCCTATAAATCTTTGTTTGTTTTGAGATAAAGTTTTCATTTGTTAGGCTCCTCCTTGCCTTCGAGAATTGATAGTTGATTTTGAAGTTTGAGTTTGATTTTCCTGTGTTCAGAATGTCGAACTCTTCTACCCAAGTCAGCATAAGTGACTAGGAATATAAGCTCTCGATATTCATCAGCAGTCAGGCGGTTATCCATTAATAACCTCCTCTGTTTCTAGCTTGCATTGCCTGAGTTTCCCTGAGACTTGGTCGTCTTGGATGAGACTGCAATTTCTTTAATGCTTTCTGGGATTCAGCAATGATTGTTAACTCCCAGTCTGCTTCTTGTTTTACAGTCATAGCTAACTCAGGATCACTTAAACGCTTTTTAGCAAATGATTTAACTTCTCTTTCTCTTTCAGATAAAAGAGAGTCGATGTATATAATGAATTGACCATCCATTAGTTTTCCTCCTCAGGTTCATAGTTTGGATCTTCTTCAGCAATGTGCTGCAGTGCATATGCAATGGACTTTTGTACAAAGTCTCTTTCTTCATCGCTTAGTCTTCTGTTACCAATGTCAGCTATCTGATCTACAACCAGAACTCCATCACTAAGCTTGAGCTGGATGGTGTATCTAGGTTTGTGGTTAACCATTGCCAAGACAATGAAGTAACGTTTCCTGTTGATGGCAGATGCATAGCTGGAGTTACCTACGCAGTTACGCACGGCTCTACCCCAGTCAGCCAACTGGTGAGAGGTAATAGGCTGGAAGAAAGAGATTACTGAGTTCTCATGTTCAGACCACATGTATTTACCTTCCTTAATTCCTATAAGATTTCTGGTACTTTGGTAAAGCCCATTGTCCGTATAGGCTTGTTGCCATGTGACTTTGACAGGCTTGGCAAATAGATCCTGGGGTAGATTGAAGTCTTCGTTTCTAGTCTTCCATTGAATACCCATGAGATGATCATGGAACTCAGTCAGACGCCAGCGACGTGGCTTAGAGATTTCTACAGTCTTCATATCCAAAGATCTAGTAGTCATCGCAACTTCACGAGATGCAGTTTCCAATCCTGTTCCTTCAAGAGCTTGACTGCCTATGATGTCATCAAGAAGATTAATTGTATCAGTCCATTCTCTGAAGTAAGACATGTGAGAGTCCACCTCTGATTGAAAGTCATACGAGCTGTGATTTTCAGCCTTGTATTCTTCTGCTTTCTTTTTGATAATTTCAAAGAAAGTTTTGACTGGCATTTGTCTTAGATATTTCTTCTTGATTTCGACCATCTTCGATTGGTTTTCTAGCCACTCACTTCGGTCATAAGCACCTCTGCTTCTGTAGTAACTCATATCTTTCATAGGAGAGGGAGTTCTCACTACCGATAGATATTCTTGGTAGGTCTGGAAGTAATCAATGGGAGTATCTGGCCATATGCTAAGTATGTAATTAACCCATTTGATCATATGCAGCATACGTTCGATGGGAACAGTTACAAACTCCATGGTCTGATCACCAGATGATTCCAGTCTGTCTTGAGAATGTTTCAGTGCGAAGTGCAACATCTTTCTGAAGAATGGTTTTTCAATCATGCCACCTTCTTTCCAGAAGGGATCTCCGATGTTGTGTCTACGTTCATAGAGATCGAGAGGATTCTTGTTGGTGAGACGGAAAAGCAGTGACTTGAGACTATCTACATCCCATTTCTTTGCAGGATCTAACACCAAGTATTTGTTCTGTTCTTTTACTTCACCACGAAAAGTATGTTCCCAGTTCTCCTGTCTATGTTCGAATCTTTTCTGAATCACATATCCAAGGGTATTCTGTTCAGGAAAGAGACGATTGAACAATGGAAGATCTCTAGTGCCATAGTAACCTCTTTCTTCATCAACAGTCTTCCAAACAGGTAGGCTGCCTCTTAAGACTTTTCGCCATTCTTTAAGTTGGCCTTTCAGATTGCCTGACTTTTCATGCCAAGATTCGACCTTTCTGTTAGTGAAGATACCTTCACATGGTTCATAGTCATGTCCTTGCTTGATCATGTCCTTGGTTACATAGACTGTCTTGTAACGCCAGTTAGTTCTACCAACTTTAATTGATGAACAATCATTCCAGCTGTAACCTTTGAAAGCTTTGTCTCCTAGATGCTGCAGTCTACGCTCTCTTTCCTCATCATATTGACTTGGTACGAGAAATTTCCTTACGTCTTGATCATGATAAGATTCGAAACGACTCTTGTTTGACGTATTATCTTTGAAAGCAAAGCTGTAACCATAGACATAGTTATGAGTGTGAGGTACCCATAGACATGTCCACATTCCTTCAAAGTGATATAGAAGTATTCTTCTCTGTACTCGCTGTCCGCTACTGTTATGTACCAATCTGTCTGTCCTCTTGAAGGTAAGCGGCTTACCGTTTTGATGTCTTATCTCTTCTCCTAGTGCTTTTGCTTGTGGGTAAGTAAGATCTAGATATCTGTACTTCAACTCGTTGGTGCTGATTCTTTTGATCAGCTCTTCTTTATCACAATTTCTTGGTAGAACATCATTGGGAATCATTAGATCCAATGGAGGTAGTCCAAGATGAAAAGGTCTACTGGCTTTTCGGACTGCCTTCTTTTTCGCAGCTTCTACCTTGCGGCGTACCTCATCATAAGGTGTGAGTTTCTTTTGCAAGACACTCGGAAGTTGAAATTCCATGGCAAATTGTAAGTTGAATTGAATTGTCTGCGTGTAGGATACGCAGCCCCCATAAGATAAAACCTATCTCTTTCTCTTTACTTATATCTCCTATACTTCCTGCGTAGCAGAAAGGACAGCAGTTTATGTTTGAATCTATATGGCATAGGTTTAAACATTTTATCAAAGATTCGATAGGCTTTATCGAGGTTTGTAGGACTTGAAATACCTTGTAAGATCTTGTTTACAAAGGGAGTCCTAGGAGCACGAGGTGTAATCATTAATCCTCTGCCTTTATCAGTCTGTGCTGAATATGTTTGGAAGGAGAACCACTGTTCGAACCTTCCCACTTGACCATGTAGAAGTAGTTAACGGCACCAACTGCGTTGATGTTTGTGTCCACTTCTGTGATGGTGCCATACCTGGTTCTGAAGACATTACCGTTACCTCTGCCCATGGCAGCTGATTTACGATAGACACGATCACCTATCTGATAACGTTGACCCACGGTCTGATGCTTCTTTGAGATTGCCATCTTTAGATTCCTCCTTTGGTTTAGATTCAGATTGTTCTTTGGTCGTTCGCAGTGTGTACTGCTTTGATAGACCAGTGCCAGATACAGAGGTAAGACCCTGTACTGTCTTCTTGTGCAGGTTGTAGTTGATATTGCTCTGCAGCTTGCCAAGTTTACCTTGAGCTGTAATAGATTCAATACCATGACTCATGGACAAGTTCATTTTGATGTCACCAAGTCCAAACGGAAGTTTGAACACGGTAACTCTTTTCTTGAATCGATAACCTCCTGTGGGTCGGTCTCTAGTCATTGGGTAACTCCGTGTTGGGATCATTAGGCAGGATGTTGTTGGTGATTTCTGACATGTCTACTCCTTCTGGTAGGTTGTCCATTTGAAACAACTCTCCAGTCTTTTCGTCATAATAACCACCTACAAAACCCATTCCTCTTTGATCTGCGAATGCTTTCATCTTGGCAACCATCTCCATCTTCTTCAGTCGTTGCATGTCGACAGAATCTGGGATGCGTGGTTTGTTGTTGTCTTTTCCTTGGGTCATAATGATTTACCTTTGGGTTGATTTACACGTTTGAATTTGAACTCGTTGGTTATACCAGGCGAGAGAACGATATTGACAATCACGAAGTCGTCCTTGATTAACACACTGGTGTGACTGGGATTCGTGAAGTCATATTGGTGAGAATCAAGCGATGAATCTTCCATCTATTACAGAAAACAATAGGTGAATAGTACATAATAAATTTGGTGATTTCTACCTATGTCTTCATATGGAAGCAAACGCCTTCTCCTCGTACCAACTCTTCATTCTCTCTCTGAAATTCTTAACCGAAGTATCAGAACCAAACATCAAAAAATCCACGGAAACCCATGAGCCATTGATGAATTTCTGATACTCGACAACACTTGGTTGTTGTGTTGGTACGTGTCTTACCCTATCGAGTGTGTTGTTTTCACGAGGGTAGTACCATGCTTGAATGTCTGGTGCCATAGCTTTGAATGTAATGAATGTAAGAGTCTGGGACTTACAGCTGATGTTTGGGGTCATCAGCATGCCCAGTGAATTACCACCAAGAGTAATAAATAACTTTGCAGCCTTTGCTTAAAGCTGCTTCTGCTTTGTCACAGAATTCGATATCGGTTTCTCTGTAGTATTCATCTGATGAATCACCGAAGAAGAAACCTGTGGTATCACCATGACCACCATTGAGAGTCTTGTTGCAGATGTCCAAACGTAAACGTTTGATGTCATCTAGTGTCAGTTCTACCTCTTCTTGGTTGAATGGATCACCCATACAGGTTTGATTGCTGTAGCCTTCTCCAGTGATTGGATCAGGATTGGCAGCATCACCATACTTCTGTTTACGCCATAGGCGTTCCATCCAGCCTTGCAGGTTGGGATGTTTACGCCACGAGACGATATGTTCATCTGTTTCATCATTAGTAGCAGTAGCAGGTCTGCTGTAAGCTAGTTGATCTAGTCCCATAGTCTTAGTAATGAATTGAATAATGACCTGGCATCGTCAGGGTAGGGCGGTCAGTTCCTACCGACTCCCCGAAGGGAGTTTCGCCAGTTACTTGGCAGCTACAAGCTCAGGTTGCACAACCTCAGCAGGTTCTTCCTTCTTGGAAGATACACGCTCGGTGTAGGCATAGTTGAGAGAGATCTCAGGATGCTTGAGCGTTTTGTTAGCACCGTCTTGGGTGTAATGAGAACGAATACCTGTAAGGTCAATGTCACCATGGACAACCACACGGGTGCCAGTAAGGTCTTCACCATTCTGGGTAGCCTTGAGCATACCGTTGTTGTCGGTGTATTTGATACGGATACTGTTCTTCTTGCTGTCTTCGCAAGCGACAGTCACAGCAAGGAATGTATCATACTTGTCTTTGACACCATCGACGACTTTAGTATTGATGATGTTGCCAGTAAAAGTAGCTTTCTGCATTTGAGTTACAGTTGAGTATGTGGTGCCCATCTCCACAGGGGGCAAGGTCGAAGGAGGGAATCGAACCCTCCACTGGTGAACCAGTTCCAACATCTCGACTATCTATCTTCCATATGCTCCAACGTTCTTAAGGAATATATAGAGCAGTATGGTGACACAGATAATGACAATGAGTGTAGTCATAATTTGAAGTCAGGATCACTGAGTACAGTTAAGCCGCATTGCATAACCTTGGCAAGATCCTTGTCACACTCTGGCATATCTTTAATCTGGAAAGACCAGAACAGGAAGTTATCTGAGTTGTGACCTAACTGTTGTACCTCAGATAATATCTGGGTGAGTTCAGGAGTTAGTGCAGCAAGAGACATAGTTACCTCTGGATGAATTGAGTTGATTTATGAGGGGAATCCCTCAGTCTGCTCCAAAACTAGAAGCAGAAGGAGAGAATCATTGGTTGTTATATACAACAGCAGCGAGCGATAGCGAGCGGGTTAAGCATCAACCACTCTTGCTACTTGATGTATACCTTTAGCCAAAGACTTACGGCTAGTCGTCAGCCAGGCTACGCCAGCTGAACGAGCACTATTGTATGCAGGCTTGATGTCTGCTTTGATACCTTTGATTGTGTTAGAAAACATGGCAATAAATGAAACGATGTAATGATTGCGTTAAGGTCGGAGACGCAACCCTCCGTGTAGCAATGATTGTTACAGGTAATTACAGTTCTATCTCGGCTCTGCCGGCTGTAAGCTCTTCACCTAATTTCACGCAGGAATAACAGGGATATTCCACGAAAAACCCAAGGAAAAGCTACGAATGTAACTAAATGTAAATCATTATTACTAATTGTTACTTCTTCTTGTGCATATGACAGATATGACGCAGAAAAAGCGAACGGAGTGAGCGATGTTCCGAGCGAGCGAAGCGAGCGGTGGGCCGCGGAACTGAGGGGTGCACAGTACTTCTTTTTTTTCTATACAGTATCGACAACAAGCAAGCGTGTGGAGAAGGGTCAGGTAATTTTGTACCCTATTTGGAGCTATAAGGAGCCAATTTTGTAGTAAAAAACCCTAATTAGCCCAAAAAATCACCCAAAAGTGCCGACTTCCAGGTGATTAAAAGTTACGAGTTTTAAATATAAGTTATTTTCCCTTGCTTTCCTTAAACTTACCGGCTGCTTTTGCTGCTTTACTAAATGCTTCCTCATCTGGAACCTCAAAGGCCAGCTCTTTTTTAGCACTTGTAACAAAATCACGGACTTCTAAAGAGTCTTTACCATCTTTAGCCATCTCTAAAGCCTTATTCTTTATAGCTTCTAGTCCAGCGACCTTATTCTTGCGGTCTTCGATGTTCATTATTGGTATTTACTAAGTAATTTCCCTGTTTTAATGCTATCACGAGTAGATTTCTTGCTCATAGAATATACAAAAGAGAAAATGTCGGGATTATTGGTAAATGAGTTCTTCATATCAAGCGAGAGGCTATCAAAGACCAGAAGAAGAGCAGCCGAGTTCCAATGTTGCTGAGTTAATAGGTACTGGCTTACTAGCAGGAGCCGGTCTTGGTAGTATTGCAGGCATAAGGTTAGGAAGAGGAAGGGTAGCTAGAGGAATGGACCCAAAGAAGAAAGAAACTATAAGAAAATTAGCTGAACTCAATAAAAAACCCGCAGCTAATGCTGGGGTAAGGCAAAAAGATTTAAATACTGTAGATGTAGCACCTTCTAAAACACCTACTAGCATGAAGGAGGTCTATCAAGAAGTATCACAACCTGTAAAAATAAATAAAACTCCCCAATTGACAGGTGCTACGAAAGTTTCTCGTCCTGATACTTTTGTGGATGACTATGTAAGAGACATAGCAGAGCAAAGAATAGGAGAACAACAAGTAGAAGATGCTCTACAAGCCTTTAATCTCACTAAAGAAGCTAGAAGTGAAAGAGCTAGACAATATGCAAATGTTAGACGAGTACAAGCCGCTGCTGCTGACGATATCATTGATGGATTAAGAAGAGAAGCCACCGTAGATCAATCAGCTACAGCTGTTAATTCTGGAGCTAATCAGGAGATAGGACGTGTTAAGCATCGCTTGCAGCAAAATGAAGATGTTAATTTGGCAAAAATAGAGAGGGCCGAAGATTTAGCTGATACTGCAATACAACAACAAGTACAAAAAAATAATATTCCCCTAACTGAGACTCCTAATAGAGATGCTGGTATTAACCTTGTTTCTTCTCAGTCTGTGGATGGTCTTCCTGTAGATCAGGCTGAGATAGTGGCAACTGGGCAAGGATCTGTGCAAGGGAAACAAATCCTTGAGAATGCTGGTCTTCCTTCTGGTAGTTCATCTGTAAATGATTTGAGTACCACTAATGTAGCAGCTGGACCAGTAGACGCACAACAGTTTGTTGCGGATGAGTTACAAAGTGCTGTTGCTAATTTTGATTCTAGAGTACAACAGTTAATGACCAGTGGTAGTGGGATGTCTCGTGCTCGAGCAGAAAAAATTGTACTTGGAGATGAAAAGATAACAACAACTCAAGGCAGACAATTAAAAGAGAAAATAGAACAAGATTTAGAACAAGCTACCGCATTAGATCCTGAAGACGCATCAAACATCGCAGGGTCTGTTATTAATCCTATTACAGGACAAAGAGAGGTTAGTTCAGTTCAGAAAGTAGGTATAGGATACGCTGTAAGAGGATATCAGCGTAAGCCTTTTGAACAGAGATCTATTCCAAACGTTGATCCTGAAACTAATGAAGCTTTAATTAAAAGTCCTGCCGGAAAGTCTATTAAAGGAAGAGCACCTAGTTATTATGAAGTACCTCCCAAAGAACAGGTAAGAGAACTACCTGGACCTTTTAAAGAAGAAGTGCCAGATAGACGTACTGCTACTAGAGGAGGTTTTGGGGCAGCTCTTCAGAAGTCAATTGAGGAAGAGGGAGTACAACCTGCCAAGATGCCAGAAGGAGGATTTGCCGGTGTAGGAATATATGGAGAAGATCTTAAATATGTCCCTGGTCCTGCCGGTGCTCAAGCCAGTAGAAAACCTACTGGTCTCCCTGTTTCTAGAACTACAGGTGAGGAATTTAACCCATTAACTCCGAGAGAAAGATCAGGTTTAAAAGATATGTCAAATCAAGGATTAAGAAATATAGTAGCCCAAGGAACTTATAGAAGTGGAAAGGTAAGTAAACCAGCTAAAGCTGCTCAAACGGAACTAAATATCAGAGCTAATTATACAAAGCCAGATTTTGATCCTAAAAAAGTTTCACCTGAAGATGTAAAAACTTCTCTTCAAGCAAGTGAAGAAATGAGAAGAGCTAGGATAGAAGGAAGAAATCCACAGGATGCATTAAAGACATTTATGAGAAATAAAGGTTTAATGTAAATATGGCTTCGTTGAAAAAGAAGAAAAAGAAAAAGTTTATACAAGACGCTATAAAACGACCTGGAGCGTTTACAGCTAAAGCTGAGAAGAAGGGTATTACCTCTGCTCAATTACAAGAGAATGTATTATCCAATCCAGATGATTATGATGAACGTACTGTGAAACAAGCACGTCTTCGTAAAACATTGGTAGGATTAAATAAGAAAAAGAAAGATAAGAAGAAATGAGAGATTCCCGTTTAGATCTTGGTAGATATATAACCAACCCTTTCAATAGAAGAGGTGATATAACAAAACGTTTAGACTTCGATGATCTATTCACAACTAGAGCAGCAACAGGAGAATACCCTTTTAATCCTTCTAGGTTTGAATCTAAAGATTTAACTAAACGTGCAATGTCTAAAAAGTTAGTTGAAAATCCTGGTTTGAATTATGCTCCTAATACTCCTTTCTTTGATAACAATGAACAAGTAACTTCTGATTATCAATTGTTTGAAGGTTTAGGTAGATTCAATAGGATCATGGATTATGATTTCCAAGAAGGCAGGGCTAAAACTTTCCAACGTCCTCAAGATCAGCCTGATTTTAATCCAGAGTGGATGAAGGCGTATGGAATTAGTCCTACCGTTAATCCGGGACAAGCTTCTAAAAATCCTATGCCTAGAATGCGTAACCCTGATCCTAATGGATACATAATGGGACAAGCTAGGAGTAGAGCCGAGAATGAAGCAGAGGGTAATATGTCCGTAGCTCAGTTATTGGCCGAACAGAAATCTTTACCAAAAGCTGACAAAGAAAAAGTAGAAAAGAAAGAAGAAGTACAAGGAGAAAAAACTGAAGAAATGGAACAGGAAATTCCAAAGCAAGAATCACCCGAAGTAAAATAGATTCATCGAGGTAGTCTAATGAGTGCAGCTGCAGCAACTAAATTATTAACAGGCACGAAAATGGCTGGCAGATTTAAAGATGTTATGCCTTTGCTAATGTCTTCTATGCCCGGTGCTTTGTTTTCTGGAGGATTTGCCACACTTACTACAGGTAATCCTCTAGCAGGATTAACAGTTGCCGGAGCGGATTTATTAGGAAGCACAGCTCTTGCTACAGGAATAGGAGCTTTAGGTAAAAGAAAAATTTTTGGTAAGACAGTTAATTTTGCTGGAGGACCGGCTATAAATATAAGAGGGGATGTACCTGAAAATATTAAACAAGAACTAAAAAGAGGAGTAGCTAGTCCAGATTTCCAGTCTTTTATGGCTAGTAAGACAGGATTCGCACCTTCTCCAGCACAAACAATGGGACAGGTATCAGGAAGTATTGGAGCAGTGTTAGCTGTAGAGCCAATGTTTTATCCTAAACCTCAAAGTGATATTACTGGACAGCAACTATTCCAGCGATATGGAACTAGCCAGTTTATGACTAATCCTAATTTTATTCAGGACTTAGAAAAACAAGGACAAGAAAAACAAATAGGTGGACTGACTCCTGTTTCTCCCGGAACTTTATATCAATACCCTAATTTAGCCGGTAATACAATGGGAGTAATGTAATATGTTCTCTCAGTTTTTTCAAAATCTAAAAACAGGGTTTCAGAAAGCCGAAGACATAATGAAGGCACGTCAGGATTATAGACATTCTGTTATTGATCCTGAATTTTATAAGAATGTAAAACAAGGTTATCAGGGACCTGATCGTTCGGTGAAATCTGGTAAAAAAGTAAACTTACCAGGAACAGAGAATGTTGGAGAGTTTCTAGGAGCTTATGCAGCTAGAGTATCCACCGATATTTTATCTGATGGAACTAGACAGTTTTATTGGAGGTATAACCACCCTCTTGCTATAGGACAAAAGATTGTGGAACAAGCTGTCCCTCAGTTAGGAGATATAAAAAGTCCTGTTCAGAGAGCTTTAGTAACGGGTGCTGTAGGAGCACCTACTGCTGCTTCCTTAGGTATATTTGATGTTACTAATCCCGGTGAATTATTTAGACCAAAAGGATATGCACAATCTTATGCAGAGAAAGGATCACAGGATAGAAGAAAGACAGCAGAACCAGGTATGGAATTGTTTGAAAGATTTTTCTTAGGAAGAAGAGGTAGACCTTTGAAATATGAAACAGCTAAAAAAGATATTCCTGATCTTACTCCTGAGAGATATGGTCAGGCAATGCGTAGCCAGTATCAAGATCGTGGTGTATTAGGTTTAGGTTTACTTAAAGGAACAACTGCAAATATAGAAGGATATCCTGAGATACGTGTTGTAGGTTTTCCTGTAGGATTACAAGCTGTCGGAGCAACAGCTGGAGGCATAGCTGGATTGAAGACTGCAGCAAGTCAGAATTTACTTACTAATAAAGGATCTAAAACCCAAAGATTCAAAGCAGCTGGTATGACATTGGCAGGTGCATTAGGTGGTGCAGCTACAGGTAAAACTTTGAATATGGCAATAGCCAGTGCTAACAGACCTAAATATTTAACCACGTCAGATTACATGCAAGGATAATGATAGTACTGATAAAATTAAAAGATAAGAACGGAGAGAAGATTTAGTAATGGCTAAAGAGAAAGCAGTACCTTTTGATTTTGCTGAGATAATGGCAATGAGTGGTCCTTATTTGAATCAATCTAGTAATATTCTTTATAGAATGGCCCCTCAAACAGCAGCAAGAGCAGCAGGTGTTCCAACTAATTTTATAGGACCCCTCTCTAAGGCACAATTAACTAAAGGAGCACTGGGAGTAACTACTATGGGAGCAAGAAGGTTCCCATTATTAGCTGGTGGTATGCAGTTTATAGGTGGTGATCCAATAGGAGGAGTAGGAACTGCTGCTGGAGGTTTTGCTGGAGCTGCGTTAGGAGCTAAAGCAGGAGCAGCTCTCGCACCAGTTACAGGCGGTTTATCAGTGCCCATAGGAGCTGCGTTAGGAGGAATGATAGGAGGTGGGTTAGGACAATCCACTACTAGAGGTTTAGCAGGTATTGATGTAAATAATCCACTAACAGGACCAGATATCAGTCTTGGACCTATCCCATTAACTCAGTACGCTAAAACTAAAAAGGGTGTTAAAAGAGCAGCTGAGCTAGAAGCATTAAGAATGAAAGAACTCTTACCTATAATGGAAAAAGCTAGACAACAGCAGTTCCAAAGAGACTTAATCGGAACTCAAGTGCAAATGGCTGGACAGTTGCTCGGTAATATTTATCCTAGGTAATACAGATGGTTTTTCCAAATTATTCATCATCTCCATTTATACCCGGTTTTGAAATGGGTAATATGATGGCTTTTGCATCACCTGAGACGCTAGTTGCTAATAATGCTAATAGAAAAAAATTGATTGAGCAAAGATCAAAGAAAAATAACGAAGTTAAAGTTGATAAACCTTCTAGCAATACTTCTGTAAATACAGAGGGATCTAAATATTCCCCAAGCCTTTTTGATCGGATTATAGGAGGATTCAAGATGGGAGGCCAGGCTTACGGTAATATATTTCAAGGCAGACCTTTAATGACTGGTGTAGATCAAACACTAGAGGATATAGGTAAAGGTATTGTAAGAGATGATGAGGGAGATATAATTTATCAAGGAGGGAAGGATGGAAAGATAGTTAAAGTAGAAAAAGAAGACGATGAGAAAAATTATTTAGAAGAAAATAAAGACTTATTAGGAGAGATAGCAGATTTAGGTGAAGAAGCTAGACAGAAGGATTTCCTTAGAGAAAATCTACGGAAGATTGCAAATGCACCTGAAGTTAGGAGGCAGTATGCTTTAGCAAATGCAGATATAGTTAAACAACTATCGATAGCAAATATGGGAGCTATGGCAGCTCAGAATAGAGTGTTAGCAGAGAATCCTGCTAAGTTACCTAGAATGGCTGGGAAGTATTTTACATTGTAGAATATGAATATGTTTGAAGAGGGGATTAGATAGTATGGCTGCCTCAGCTTTCATGAAATACGGGTTTGCTCCACTTCTTGGGTTCGCCGGAGGACTTCTTGGAGGTGATGGAGGAGCACAGGCTTCTATGGATGCCTCGGCTTTTAATACGAAATTAAATACTCTAGAGAATAGATCAGCTAGATATGGAAATTTAGGTAAGTTTATTGGCCAGAATGTAACAGATTACGATACAGGAGCGGAGCTAGATTTTGGTAGAGACCTAGAGGCCGGAAGGATTGCAAGAACAGATATGAGGGACTTGGATAGAGGAGCTAATATAAAAGATTTCGAAGCGTTGTTAGGTATGAGAGAGAATCCTTTATTTAGAGAACAAAAACAACGACAGTTTAAAAGAGATTTAGAAAAAGCTAGAGTAGAACGTCAGGCTGCCCTAGAAGGCATGTTAGGCCCAATTAGTAGGTCAGCTTAGGAGGTATCATGGGAAGTAAAACAGTATATAACGCTCCAGAAATACCTAAGGATGATACTTTTGCGAAGTATTTAGAGTACCAGCAAGGACGTGAAGCAAGAATGGATGAACGTGCTCAAAAAGAAAAAGAAGAGAGAGCTGCAAAAGAATTAACAAAAAGAAAGTCCGGAGCCAAAGGATTAACCGATTTGTATAATCGCACTTCTAGTCAATTACAATCCGGATTACTAAGTTTTCAAGGAGCACAGGATAAGCTGCAGAGTTACATAGATAAATATGATCTTACTGCTGGATTTACACCTGAAACAAGAGATACGGGAATAGAAGATGATCCTGACACAGAAATAGATGAGAGTAAGGAGACATTTACTTTTGATCCTGGCTATACAGACCCAACTAAAGGAGCTGGTCAATATTTAAGTAACCTTCAGAATATGTATCAGGGAGAAGGAGGCTTATTAGAGAAACAACGTAGATCTGGTGTAAACCTTGCCTATCAAGACATCCTAGGAAGACAAGCGACTGATGATGAACTTTCCAGTGCTATGTCTAATTTACAGCTTCAATCTTATGGAGGAGCTGGTATACAAGGACTAAGAGATTCACTTAAATCAGGAGCTGAATACACTAAGAAGTTTAATGATAATTATTTAGATAATTATTACGACACTATGTACGGAGAGCAAACCGTTGATGAAGAAGGAAATAAAACTAAAAAGCGTACCTTTACTTTTGATGCTTCTTTATTACCTAGTTTCCAAACAGATTTAGCAGCAAAAACAGGTGTTAACTATACTACTGGGCAACAATTTGCAGATTACTTTGGGACAGGAAAAACTATTGCGGAGCTAGAAGCAGGGCAACAGAACATCAAAGATACTAGAAAATTTCTTTTCAGTGCTGGTTTGACAAATCTTCAGGGAGAGATTGATAAAGAAACTCAGAAGATTAAAAACGAAGGAGCTAAGGATATTGCCAAGATACAACAGGCTACCAATATGTACACAGGACTTCTTGGAGGCTTCAGATTCTAAAACTTCAATTAGTTAAAACTAGTTGTTGGTATAATAAATTGAGATGTAAATTACTATCAGAAAAATGAACGACGATTCAGCAACTAATGACAATTATTTTGATATTCAGAGATTTCAAGATTTATTGTCTAAGTTAGAAGATTCTAAAAAGCGTCAGCAAAGACAGAAGTCTGTAGAAGGACGTAGAGATATCTTTGCAGGTGGTCTTGCTAATATGATGAGCAACTTCTAATTTGGTATTATTTAAATAGGTTACTAACATGGCTGTCGATAAGACTTATGAATCAGATGATTATTTTGATCTGGACAAGTATCGCCAAGCGGCTGGTGTAGCCTACGAATTTTCCAAAAAGAAAGTAGAGGATGCTGGTGAACAAGAAAGAAAAACAATCGGTAAAGGCGGTGAAGAGACAAGAGAATCCGCCCGTCAGCAGCAAGAGTTCCGTGAAAGGGACGAAGAAAGAGATCGTAAACAGGCCCAATCAGCTTATAGATATTGAGCTGTTTGATAATTGGGTGGACCATCTAGACTCTGCTACACAGGAGTCTTTTTGTTCTTTTGTATCTGATAATAATTCAATAATAGAATCTTATCTTTACTCTCGGTTCTTAGGTTATAAAGGTAGTATCGCTCCGTGTGATTTATGGATAAAAAAGAATTATAAAAAACCAGATCACAGAAAAAAGCTTTTATATGAAATTGATGAGATGCAGGAGGATATACGTAAATTAAGAGAAGACATTGAGAATGGGACTGTTAAAAGAGATGCAGGGGTAGGAAGAATAGCACAGATGCAAAAGGAATTGAGGAGTACCATATCTGAAATAGAGAGTTTTACTAATATGAGAGATCGTAAAGGTTTACTTATGGCAGGTGCTGATAGAGCCATTAGAGAGTTAATGTTTGTATTTAAAGATGATCCAATAGAAACACCATTAGAGGAGGCTTCGATGAGTGTATGGGCAAGGATGCAGCTGGAGGAATAGTACAGTTAAAATAAGGAGAAGTGAATAAATAAAACTGTTGCATAATGGCTAAGAAAAAAATGCCACCTCAGCTTCTTGAGTATTTTAAAAATAAAAATGAAAAGAAAGAAGATGGCTCTAAAATGAGTGATAAAGAGAAGCGTACTGCAGCTTTAGACAAAGCAAGAAAGGCTAAGAAAGCCGCTAAGACTTACAAAGATAAGAAAGAAACTAAAGAGCCAAAAGATAAGAAGTAAGTTAATATTTAGTAGTAGCTTAATTATTTATTAGTGCCTTCTTATACTCACCTTGCTTATAGACGTAATGCTAAAGCAGCAGCTCGCAAGCAGCAGATTAAGAAGCCTAAGAATCTAGAAAGAATACAAAAAGCTAGAGAGGATTTTGGATATTTTTGTGAATTTGTAGCTGATAAACCCCCAGCAGAACATCACAAAACCTGGCATAGACATTTTGTTACTAATGAGGATAGTAGCTGTTTATTAAAAATTGCAGGCCCTAATGTAGATCTACTTGCCCCTAGAGGGTCAGCTAAATCGACTGTACTGGGCCTTTTAACTGCTTGGGCTATTGGTATTCATACACAGGCTAGACAGCCTCTACAGGTCTTATATCTGTCTTATACCGTGGATATCGCTAGATCCAAGTCTGCAACCATTAAAAGAATTATAGAAAGTAAAAGATATCAAGAGGTATTTCCAAAAGTAAGATTACTTAAAAACGTAACTAGTAATGAATATTGGTCTATAGATCATAAGTTTGCAGGGATAGATACAACTGGTGAAGAACAGTTTACATTATGTGCTGCTGGTTTAAAAGGCTCAGTTACATCTAAGCGTTCTCATTTAGTTATGATTGATGACGCTATAAAATCATCAGCTGATATTGCTAATCCAGATATCAGAAATCAAATGAAAGAGAACTGGAATGCTGTTATAGCACCTACCATGTTTGAAGGAGCTAGAGCTATTTGTTTAGGAACTAGATTTAGACATGATGATATACACGCTACCACTTTTAATGAACAAAATAACTGGACACAGATAGTTCTTTCTGCAATATTGAATGATTCTAAAACTGGGGAAGAAGAATCCTATTGGCCTGATATGTGGTCTCTTGAATATTTAAAAGAGAAAAAAAGACAAGCACCTATAGCTTTTTCTTTTCAGTACATGAATCAGATAGTTAGACAGAATGAATTATCATTAGCTCCAGAATTAATAGTTAAAGCGGAGATAGCAACTGAATTTGATACTTTAGGTATTGGAGTTGATTTATCAGCAGGTGTAAAAGAAAAGAATGATTACACCGTGATGGTTCTAGGAGGACGTATTGAAGATCGTATACATATAATTGATTACCGTCGTATTAGGGTTATGGGTAACCTAGAAAAATTAGATGCCCTAAAAGAGCTTCTATACGACTGGTCAATAATAGGTAAGGATGCGAACGAAAATTATTTTCCCACCTATTCCACATGTGATGTCTGGTCTGAAGCTGTTCAATATCAAGCTTCTTTAGAGGCTGATTTTAAAAGAATTTGTCAACAGAATGAAGGACTTTATAATTTAATTTGGCATCCTGTGAAAGGTTTCAGGGCAGATAAACTTGCTCGCTTCAGGGGAATAATGGGTATGTTCGAGGACAGGAAGATAATATTCAATAGATTTAGGAATTTTACACACATGTTTGAGGAATTGACTAATTTTGGAGTTAGTGGTCATGACGATTGTGTTGATGCTTTAGTTTGGCTTGTAAATGGATTAGCTCGTAAAGGCCAACTTCATTTAGACTTTTAGTAGGGAGTTATAATAAAACTATGGGACCTGAGTATATTGCTATTATTTTTAGTGCCGTTATTTCCTCTTTGACAGGAGGTGGCTGGATAGCCAGTAAAGTTTTGGAAAGACATCGTGAGAGATTAAGGGATGCTATACAAACAGTAGAGAATCAAAGACTACGTATTAATGCGTTGGAGGAACATGTGAACCGTATGCCATTGGAATATGTTTTGAAAGTAGATTTCGTTAGAGAACTGCAAGAAATGAACGATCATTTCAGAGCAATCCATAATAAGCTTGATAAACTAGTAGAAAAGCTTATAGAAAAATGAGTTATGTTTTAGAAGTAAAAGAAGCCTCAGATGGTGAGCTATCACTAAACTTACCAGAAGAAATACATAATGAATTAGGTTGGATTGATGGAGATTTGATTGAGTGGAATGTAAAAGGACCAGGCTTAGTTTTAAATAGATTAAATGATCCTTTTAGATACGAAGTAAACGAAGAGTAGAATATTAGAAAACGTATGGTGTGAATCATGAGGTTTAATTTTGGTGGCGGGGCAGGACCAGGAAATAGTGGAATGTTTCAAGGAGCTTTAAGTTCAACACGGGGAATAACTCCTCAAGATATGAATAGGCTAATAGAAGCATATAAGAAAGAAGGTAGACCTCTACCTAATTTGAATCCGTCTCAGGGTACTAATTCTAGACCAATTGCCGTTGGGACTCCGTCTATGGGACTGGTAGGAAATGTAGAAGGTATGCAATTGGCTCATGGTATTCATGCACCTACCATGACTATTGATGGTGTACCTAGATTTTTAGAGAAGGGCTCCCATGATCCTAGGGAACATGACGCTCCTGTAGATCCTAGTGGTAAGCCAATACCTGAGTTAAAACCTGAAGATAAAGATATACCTTTAAGGGGATTTAACAGTATTCCAGCTATTCCAAGAATATTATCCGGGACTACCTTTCCAGTAGGAAACTATGTAAATAAAATGGTCAGCTGAAAATGCCTCAAGATGATTCAAAATATACAAAACCAGCCTTACGTGAACGTATTAAGAAACGTATCACAGCAGGAAGTAAGGGAGGAAAGCCCGGACAATGGAGTGCAAGAAAGGCTCAAATGGTTGCATCAGAATATAAGAAAGCTGGTGGAGGATATAAAGGTGGGCAAGGAAAGAAACAGAAAGATCTGAAGAAGTGGGGTAAAGAGAAGTGGATGACAAAGGATGAATATGAAAAACGTAGCAAGGCAAAAAATGCCGCTAAAAAATACAAAGACTCTAAAAAGTAATTATGGAAATTCCAGCAAAGATAAAAGCCATGCCCGGCCAGTTAAGAAAATCAGCTAAGTTACATGCTTCACAAGCAGATGTGATGCAAGACTTTCTTGACAGTTTCGTTAAGGATATGAAAAAGAAAGATGGCTGATAAGGCAATACGAAAAGGTTATACTAAACGTTACTTACCAGAGAGTGCGTGGGCAAAACTTTCTAAAGAAGAAAGGGAGGAAACTGATCGTAAAAAAAGAGCCGGAAGTAGAAAAGGAAAACAGTTCGTAAAGAATACTAAAACGGCAGCAAAAGCTGGCAAAGCTGCTAGAGCTGCTAAGATGTATAAAGGTAAGCGTAAAGGATAGTAAATGGGAAACAGTGATCCTAAAACTAGATTAAAAGAGATAATAGACTCTTACCTCAACAAAGACGGTGGAGGAATGATAGACACTGGGATAGTGGCTTCACACCTTGCCCAGATGAAATTGTTCGGAATTAGACAAGGCGTAGAATTTTTTCCAGCTCAAGATAATTTTGGAAATCAAAGAAAAGATTTTGTAGACAGAGTAATTAAATATAACCAGCTTGATACTAGACTAGATTCTATATGGGATTACTTTCTTTGTGATGGACAAGGTATTTTTTACATCAGACCCACTAAGACTAATTACAGATTATATTATTTTCGTAAGCACGAATATAGAAGTTATTACAATATTGACGGTCAGCTTGATGAAGTTGTAATCATTTATAGCTATAAAGTACGTCAGGGTTCAGGTTATCAACAAGAAGTAGTTAATCAAACTATTAGTGGTCCTGATATGTTAGGAGCTGGTGGAGCTAGAAGATATATCAAATTATCTATTAAGAAAAAAATAATTCAAGAAACACATTCTGAAGGTGAGATATCTTTTGATTCTGCTTATCAAGGTTTAGGAGGTAAAACTAAAACATTCACTAATACTTTAGGATTCATTCCTTGTGTAGAAATATTTAACAACGCTAAAGGATTCTCGGCTGAAGGTGTTGGTGAATTTGATGCTCTAGCTAACCATATATGTACTCATGACGAGATGATACGCACCATGCGTAAAAACGTACAGTTTTTTGGTAATCCAACTTTACTGTCTTCAAGACCTAAAACAGATCTAATGGAATCAGGTGAGTCTGCTGTTCAAAGACCTTCAATTGCAGCTAACTCTGGTTTTGCCGGTATGAATCCTCTGAGTCAATCTAGGTTCAAGGCAGATCCTTTATCCCGTGGCGTTGATGGTCAGATAAGAGTACCAAGGGTTATAGCTAATTTAGAACCGAATGATAGGGTTGGTTATATTGTTCCCGATGCAATCACTGGTGATCAGAATTCTTTTTCTAGACAGTATAGAGAAGAAATAAGAACAGCACTAGGAGGAGTAGATGAGCTGTCTATTTCAGCTGGAGTAACAGCTACTGAATATAAATCCTTGTTTGGTAGGGTTGCTGCAACAGCTAAAAAGAAAGCTGCTTCTCTGTATACATATGGTATTTGTCGTTGCTTAGAGTTAATCATATTCCAAGAAGAACAGCTATTCCGTGACACGTTAGCTTCTGCAGTAGGACTAGAAAAGCCACTAGATCTTCCCGAAGGTGCTTCCATGGAAGAGTTGGAGCTTTACGAAGGAGCGATGAAGTTTTATGAGGATCAAGTAAAGCAATTACTAATGGCCTCCTTGCAAGCTCAACAGGTACCACCCGGAGTAAAAGGATTAATTCCTGATGGAGATCTGAGTATTCAATGGAGATGGTTAGGTCCTGTATATGAGGACTCAACACAAGATACTTTAAACAATTCTATTGTTGTAAGAAATCTTCAAGAATTAGGCGTTGATAGCATAGAAGCATTGAAATACCTCTTTCCGTCAAAAACGGACGAGGAAAGGGCAGCCATGTTATCAGGGTTTCCCTTCAGGATGGTCAATGAACTGCAGGGTGCATATTCTCAGTTCGCAAAGTTGGTAGGGGGAATGATGCAGACTCCCCACCCACAATCACCAGACTTACCAATGGCGGCAGACCCAAGATTGGATATGACGCCCTATCTGTATCGAACATTAGAAGCATTACAAAAGGAGATGAGTTATGCAGGACGCTACCGTCCAATCGACCCCACAGATGAGCCAAGCACCAGCAGCGGCAGTAGCTCCAAGCAGTTACGTAGCTCCGGCTCAACAGGCACCGGTTCAACAGGCACCAACACCGTATCAAGTGGGTACGAGTTACCCCCAAGCGGTACCTCAGGCAGCCCCCAGCTACCAATCAAGCCCTACTCAGTACGCCCCCCAATCCCAACCAGCGGCTCCAGCGGCACCGGAGGGGAATCCATGGGAATCGGCGTTCAACAAGGTAATGAACGTCCTGAGTACACCAGTTCAATCCCCGTTCCAGGGTCAACCCTCTCAGATACCGACACAATACGCACCAGCGAATTACGGACAAGCCAGCAGCGTCCAAACTACGCCAGCCTCGGCTCCCCAGACCTTGTCAGCCAGCCAGGTATCCTCGGCCAACTCTTCCCAAACCTCCTCGATTCCCTCATCAGCGGAGCTGGACGCAATCCAGAACCAAATAGGAATGAGCCAAGAAAGCAGACAGGTGATGGACGCGTTCGGGGTAGAGGCACCAGCCGTGCTAAACCAGTACGCTCTAAACCTAGAAGGAATGCTAGATAGTGCGGTCACTTGGGGACATGCAGCTCAGGACACAATAAAAGGATATGCAAATTTTGCTGTACAAGAGCATCAAGAAAATCTTGCTTACAACGAGATTCTTACTAACCCAGACGTACTAAGTGATTACACACTTAAGTATTTCGGACCAGAAGGACCATGCCCTGTATATGAGGACGAAGCACAGTTAGAAACTAAAGGTTATCCAACAGCTCCACAGCAAAATAATGCTATGGCTCAGACAGGACAAAACTTTCCAGCACCTCCAGAGGCAGCTGCACCACAGCAACCAGAAAATTTCTGGGGTTCATTTAACGACACTATGAGTCGTGATCCACAGAATGCATGGAGAATGCTTAACCAAGCACAGCCAAACACCGTTCAGAATAAATTATTCGTGATGGAGTAGGGCTCAGCTCTGTAGCAGTGCATACTTCTTTTTGTAAAAAATTATGTACTGCTAAAATTTAATTTATAGATAGGACGGGAATAACGTCTAACTCTTTTACCCGATAAAACATTTACTGCCGCTTTTTGGAGGATAAAGCAAAGTGTTCATTGATAATGACTTTCCAAAGATTCTAGGTGCGGAGCTCTATAGGCCCCACCCAGCATACGTGGCTGAGATGGCCGTGGAACCAGTAGTGGTACACGACTTTTCAAGACAGCCAGGACAAACGGTACAGCTAGATAGATACAAGTTCTGGGGAACACCAGGTACTAAGGACTCTAGAGAGCGTATCGCCGATCAAACCATTGGTACAGCAAACAGCCGTAACATTACAAAGGAAAAGGTACTTGTAGTACTTAAAGAGTACACAGGTCCTGCAGATCCAGGTGATGCTACACAGCCAAGCACATTTAAAATTGCTCGTGAAACTCTAGTTACAGCACAGCGTCTTCTTTTAGATACTGGTAACTTAAATATGTTTCACCAGTCGATTGGCTCTCTAACCCTTTTAGACGACTATAGAAGGTGGCGTGATAGAGTCTTCATTGACGAAATTGCAAAAGCAGAAGCTAACGGAGCAGCATCCGCTTCACAAGGAGGATACTTCTTCGCTGGTGGAAAAACAAAAGATTCTTCTGGACGTATTTCATACACAGCAACTGAGTATGGTAACCAGATTCAACAGTTCTCAGTAAAGACTGACCTTTTAACTGTTGTTAAAGACTTACGTAAGAGAAACGTTCCAACTTATGCAGATGGTTTATATCGTTGCTTAGTTGATCCAACTTTCATGATGCATCTACGTCGTGACAGTGACTTCAGAGAAATCGCACGTTACGCAGGTGCTCCTGGACAAGGAATGTACATGGGTAATCCTATGATTCCTAACAATGCTAGTTTCTTCCAAGGACCTCAGGCTGGACAAGCTTACTTCCTTGCAGGTGAACCAGTGATGCCAACAGGCGTACAGTTTGAAGGTGTTAAGTTCTTCGAATCAACCAACTTCCCAACTAAGAACATCACAGCATCTGTTGATGGTGGCAGTAGCTACTCTTCACTAGAAGTTGCACAAGGATTCTTCTTTGGACCACAAGCAATTGGTGTTGGAATCGGTGGACCTAACGCACAGGTGCTAATTAACAATAACGACGATTTTAGTCGCTTTATCATATTGATCTGGCAACTATACGCTGGTTTCGAAAGTCTAAACAAAGATTTCGTTACAACAGCATTCAGTTTCGTATCAGATGACGGCAGCATCTAGTAATTAAATAAAATAAGTAAAAATTAAAGGAGAAATAAATGTCTTATTTATCAGCTAAGAAAATCTACCCTGGTAACTTTACAGAGGCTCTCAACGGTTGGTACAAGAATATTGATACTAACGATGACAGCACTAATGACAAGAGTATTGGAGGTCCTACTTCCGTACTCGCTGTTCCAGGTTATAGATATTTCCAACAACGTGGTTATGCACAAATCACAGGTAAGGTAGGTGCAAAGGTATCTTCAGCAGATGTCATTGTTCCTTCACCTTACAGAAATGATGATACACGCACAGACATCACAGGAATGGTAGTTTCAGGTAATGCAACGCTTCCTGCTTATGTTTATCGTGCTGCAGTATCTGTCGCATCTGGTTGGGATGGTCGTGTTGCTTCCGGTATTTATGCCGCAACTGGCGATGCAATCTCATTTGGACGTAGCAATGGTGGTTCACCTGTAGCAGCTTCCGGTCTCGGAGAAGCCGTTGCTCAGGCAAACATCACATCTACTGTAGACGGTACTGGTGATGGTGGATCAGGTGCTATCTTCTTTGCTGCTGGTTCTGAAGGTTATAGTGGTAACCCATTCGTTACTGCATCTGGTGTAGGTGCTGGTGGTTCAGATAACCCAGCAACACCTTACAAGTCAATAACTGCTGCAACTACTTACAAAGTGTTCAGTAAAGCAGGTGCTAATGCTACTTCAGCTGGTAACGGTTTCTACCTGTCAGATGCAGATGTAGATGCTGGAAAGAAAGGATACATTGTATGTGAAGTATGCTACATCCAACCAGATGAAGCTCCTGACTACAACGATATCGAGCAGTACATAATAGGTCGCACAGTTAGCTAAATAAGGTAAACTAAGATCAAGGGTAATACTTTGATCTTAGTTATGCTTTATCAACACAAGAAGACCGGTTCCAGAGTTAAAAAAATAAGTGAGCTAGATAATGGTGAGTGTTTTATGGTCGAAGACCAAGACGGAAGAATATTTCATGCTTATGAGCAAGAATTGATTCCAGATCAAAAAGCAACCACTAAAGTCCAGACACTACAAATAAAAGACAAGGCAGCTAAAGAGGATCCCAGAACTTTCCCTCCTGATATGCGATTGAATATCAACGGTGCTACAGCTCAGATGATTGCGGATCATATAAAAGGGATAGGCTTAAAAACTGCAAGAGAGATAAAAGATTTACAGATGTCTTTATCGGGTGAGAGGTTTGCTAATCTTGAACAGCTTAAGCAGATAAAGAGGGTAGACTGGGATGCTGTAATAGCTGCCGATTTAATCCGAGTATAATTTAGATACTTGATATATCCAGAGTGGAATTATCTGATTTTGATAAAAGTAGAGTTAGGTATCATTTAGGGTACTTTACTGTTTCCGTTCCAGCGGGGGATTATGCTCGTTTAGAGGAAGCCATGAATACGGTTCCTGACTCTTTCTTTGTTGATAAAATAATTGTTCAGATTGGTCGTTGTGACACGGCTGAAAAAAAGACAGAGGTAGCTTCAACTCCTTCTACAAGATTAGAAACTATAGCTGGTGACGTCGATAGAACTATTCGTTCCAGTAACGCTAAAGAAGCTTTAAAAATTTGGAGTGAGATATATTTATATGAAACTAACAGGTTAGCAGGTATATTGTACGTTGCTAATTATAAAGATCCTGTTCAAGCACGTTATAGATATGAAAGGTCAGGAGCTGAGTTTATACAGGCATTACCAGGGCCTGCAGATACTGCCGTAGGATCAAGGATGCAATTAGCCGAAAACTGGAGATGAAGTATATAGATTATGCCGATAAATATCTCCCAGGAGAGGTGTACAGAAGCGGTTTGAGCGAATATACTCCTCAACAAAGATTAAATTATAAAATAAACAAAAAATTTAAGTTTAAATCTGATAATAAAGATTCTTCTCTAATGTCTTTTCAAGATTTATTAAATGTTGCCAACAACCCTACTGTGATGATGCAGAGTGAGTTAAATAAGATGCCTTCAGGATTTTTGTCTTCACCATATGGTTAAGGCTATAATAGACAAAAAGCATTGTAATTAAAAGTGGCATCTACCTCGACTAATAAACAACCACTTTTGGTTGATCGTCCTTTATTTGATTCAGTAAGAGTTACTACGCAGACTGTAGGAAGTGAAGCAACTAATACTTTATTTGTACAGGGTGGTCAAGCACCATCTATTCTGGTTGATATGGACGCAGCGTTAAGCGAAGATAATAATAACGGCGGCGTAATTGATTCAATTCTCATTACTAGGAATGATTATTTCCGTGGGAATGATTTTACTTTAAATGCTACTAATAAAGATTCCATTGTTTCTTTACTTAGTGGAATGGTTGTTTTTATGGAAGATCCAACGCAAGCAACTGTCGCAAGTAACTCTTATCAATATGGACATTACACCTATACCGGAGCAACTACTTTAACAGGTGTTTTGAAAGCTTTGAATTACTCTGGAGGTTTAACTCAAGGTTTCAGTTACAAAGGAGTTAATTACGGACAACAGCCTGAAGTAACTTTTGTGTTCTATCAGACCCGTGGAACTACAACACCTATTCCTGCTTCTGGAGATTATAAAGTATTGTTTGCTAAGAAAGTACCAGCAGGTGTTCACAGTGTAGATTGTTCGGATGTAATGCCTCATGTATCAACTCCTGGTGTACACTCTGCTTATGCCTCTTCTACTGGAGACACTAACGCTGGTCAGCCTATAAGAAACAGAGGAGTTTATATGGAACGTGGCGATAGAGTTTATGTAGGAGTTTATGCAGAAGGTCCTAATACAGCTGGCTATGCTTCTGGAGTTCATGTAGCAGCTCAAGGAGGATTTTTCTAAGGTAAATGAAATGGCTAAAAGAGGTAATACATTTTCCTTTTTAAAAGGTGCTAGTAAACCTGATAAGTTTGGAGTATTACCTATAAAGGCTGAGTTTGGTGGTAGTTTACCTTCTTCTATTTATAGGGTAAACAGTGCATCTTCATGGTCTAGATGGAGAAGAGGTTTTGAAATAGCTACTGCTTCTTACTACCAAAACACTATTGACTTTCCTTTTACATATAAGATTCCTTTACCTCAAGGAGCTTCTCCAGCTGCAGGAAATCAACCAGCCATTCCTGGCGTGTTTAAAGGATTTCCTACTAAGAATAAAGAATTAGGGTGTCACTGGGCAGGAGTTAGAGTTGCAGGTAGCTTACGTTTTGATAATGTTTTAGATCATACAGGAGCTAGGGCTTCTATAGCTTCAGTTACCGAAGATGAGGAGTTTTTTATAGTACAACTATCTGGGAGTTGGAGTGCAGCTAATCCTTTGCCTCCTCCTTTATTTATACCTGTAGCTGGTATTCCAGAGGGCTTGAAGCCTACTATTGGAGAAGTTATAGAAGATCGTATCATAGAACCAGAGGGTGTCCCTATAACTAAGGAGACAATTGATACCACAACTCAAAGAAGGTTTGGATTTGTACAAGCAGTGATAGCAGCTATAGATGAAACTACTGGTGTTATTAAATTAAAAAAAAGAGGATCTATTGAGGCTACTCCTGACGCAGTTCTTGTTACACCTACTACTAAAGCTCCTAATGTAGGAAGGTTCTTTATGACAGGAACTAGATATTACTGCACCTGTCAGGATTACAGTAGACGTGATTATGCTTATCTATCTACTTTAGGTAAAAGAAAGGCAAGTAATTTTCCAAGAACTAATGTAGCCTCTTTAAAACCTGGACGTTTTGAAGTTCTAAAGATTGGGGATAAAGTTTCTAACCAAGCTATGACGGATGCGGTCACTAATAGACGAATGGAAATAGTTTCGCCTAGTGCTGAATTTAACTTGCCTCCTTCTGTTGCTCCTACATCTTCTACTGTTCCGGGAACCACCAGAGATAATCCTGGTGTTTATAAAGACTTCGGATCAGTTTACATAAGAAGTGGATCTGATCCCTCTCTTCCCGGAGCTAGATCAGACGGTATGCCTTCTTTTAAAGATTATCAAGCTAAAAACAATGTGATAACACAGTTAACTGACTTTTGGGAACCTGTTTTAGATGAGGTTAGATACTGTAAACATATTTATTCTATGAAGTTTGAAGAGGGTCTATTCCCTCCTGAGCCCTCTGATTTCCCTGTAGGTATGGAAAGTATGGCAGAGTGGGAACAGAAGCTTGTAGAGAAGACTAGGAACGAGCAAGAGACGGCTATAAGAGATCTTATGACTTATGGTTTAGCTTATATGGATATACCTCCTTTTAACTGTCAATCTCCTATGATGGTTACTATGATGCAGAAGTTATTCAATATTCCTAGTAACTTCGTGTTATTACAGAACTTCACCATGTTTGATAAAACAGGTAAGGCATACACACCATCTGTAGGAGGTAAACCAGCATTATGAGTAATCCTAAATTCGGAGATATTGTTGAAACTAATTTTGTCTATTCTGACGAACAAAGGGAAGTTAGAAAATTTGGTGACAGTGAAGTATTAGTTAGTGGTCAACCAGCTACTTATCACGCTGGAGACGTTGTACATTTGCCTTATGCTACTGGCGAAACTTCTACAATTGAGGCAATTGGTTTAGCTTGGGGAGCTTTTTCAAGCGGTGTTTTACCAAGTGGTTAATGTATACTAATGTTAAGGCTTTTGTTTTCAAAAGCTGATATTTACATACATAAACCGCACTACTTTTATTATGGCTATTGCTATAGAGACACGTAAATCCGTGTCAGGCTGGCCTGAGTTTTGTGAGTGGGTCACTTCAACTAACAACAGATTATATGTTGGCTGGTTTGGAGTATTGATGATCCCTTGCTTACTTACGGCGGCCACTTGTTTTATTTTGGCTTTTATTGCCGCACCACCAGTAGATATTGATGGAATCAGAGAACCAGTATCAGGATCGTTCCTCTACGGAAACAACATCATTTCCGGAGCAGTCGTGCCATCCTCAAATGCAATCGGACTCCATTTCTACCCAATCTGGGAAGCTGGCACCATGGATGAATGGCTCTACAACGGAGGACCATATCAACTCGTTATATTCCACTTCCTCATCGGTATCTCAGCATACATGGGAAGACAGTGGGAGCTTTCATACCGTTTAGGTATGCGTCCTTGGATCTGTGTTGCATACTCTGCACCAGTTTCAGCAGCTTTCGCAGTATTCCTTGTATAC
>Ga0163109_10000467_pt1 | contig 32697 bp, 14 predicted proteins | sample CRUFie1St13metaG_FD_108704 | JGI IMG/M metagenome (GOLD analysis project Ga0163109, IMG submission 108704) | Marine microbial communities from the Costa Rica Dome - CRUD Field 142mm St13 metaG | ecosystem: Environmental > Aquatic > Marine > Oceanic > Photic zone | place: Costa Rica: the Eastern...
CCAAATCCTGATATGAGTCTACCAAATCTTCAATTTTGGAATTGTATGGACTATGGTGTTGTATCAATTCACAAACAATTCATTGGTTCAATGGATTTTGAGTGTTATACTAGAGATCACGGCATCATGAAAGGGTCGTATATCTGTACTATTGACAATTATCATCAAGATTGTGACATGATTGACTATGCAACGAGTGAAAATCCAGCTGAACACAAGTCACATAACCTAATTGAACTAGAAAATGGTCAATATGCACTGTATCCAAACAATCGGATGCGTATTTTTGACAATAGTTTAACACCTGAGACCCCAAAAATGCCCGATTTTAAGGTTTCAACGCAAATTTATCAAGTTGAGAACGGTTTTGACCGTCTTGGAATGGGTCGAGAGGACGAATATTTCTGGAAAACGTCAAAAGAGCGCAAAATTGAGCAAGAAAGTGACCTTGACATGTATAAATCTCAAGAAAATCGTTCAATTGACCCTTAATAAGCGAAAAAAAGGGATAGCAACCCCTCTAAAAGTTCTGTTTTAACCAAATTTAGGAGAAAACAGTTGGCAAACAATCCAAATCCCGATAGAGACGTTGACTATATGAGAAAAATGTGGGGTACTGAGTCACTTGTAACTGATTATGGTGATTTTACAAAAAAACCACAGAAAAAAGTCATTCAAGAAATTATGAATGATGATTCTGAAGATTTCCTTCAAGAGTGACTAAATATTAGGAGATTTTATTACCTACGTACATGCCTTTAGAACGAGTATCTAAAAGCTTTAAGGATGTCAGTATGTCATTTAAGGTTAATCCCTTGAATAATGATGTACTGACAATTAAAAATGAAACTGCAATTGCAAGATCCATTAGAAATTTAATTCTAACTGATAAAGGAGAAAGATTTTTTAATCCTGATCTTGGATGTGGGGTAAATAAACTATTATTTGATAATGTAGATCTACTAACAGCTAGCAGAATTGAAAGTGAAATTAATTATACAATTGATGTATATGAACCGAGAGTTAGTTTAACTAATATTCAAGTAGATCCAAATTATGATAATCATACATTTGATATTGCAATAAGATATAATATCATTGGTATTGAGGCTAGACCTCAACAATTATCCTTCGTACTTCAGTCCAGTAGATAAATGGCAATTGCAAGATTTACAAATTTAAATTTCGATGAAATTAAAGTTTCGATAAAGGATTACTTAAGATCCAATTCAAACTTTACTGATTATGATTTTGAAGGATCTAATTTGTCTACTATAATTGACATCTTAGCATACAATACCTATATTAGTTCATATAATGCAAATATGTTAGTCAATGAGATATTCATTGACAGTGCAACTCTTAGAGAGAATGTAGTTTCACTTGCACGTAATATAGGATATGTACCGAAGTCAAAGAAATCTTCTAAGGCAGAAGTAACATTTTCAGTTGATTTAACAAATTTAGATACTGATCCATTAACATTAACTTTAAAAAGTGGTACAGTAGCGAGCAATATAGCTACGTTATTTTCAATCCCAGATGATATTACAGTTCCAGTTGTTAATAATATTGCATATTTTAATAAAATACAATTATCTGAAGGAATATTAGTTAGAAAATCTTTTACTGTAAATTCAAATAATAAGAATCAGAAATTTATATTAGATAATCCATCTATTGATACATCCAGTATTAGAGTATTTGTAAAACCCTCTGAAGGATCAAATATAAGAAAGAGATTTATTCAATCTAATAGTATCTTTGAAGTTAAATCAAATTCAAAAGTATTTTTTGTTCATGAAATTGCAGATGAAAGATATGAATTAATTTTTGGTGATGGTATTATTGGAGAAAAGTTAGAAAATTCAAATGTAATAGAAGTTAGTTACATTGTCACTAATGGTGAAGATGGAAATGGAATAACTTTCTTAACTTATTCTGGTGTTATTTCTGATAATGACGGATTACCTGTAAAAGGTAATGTATCACTACTTACTTTAACTAGTCAATCTTTTGGTGGTACTAATATTGAGTCTGTTGAATCTATTAGAAAATTTTCTACTAAAATATATGCCTCACAAAAGAGAGCAGTAACAGCAATTGATTATGAGGCAATAGTTCCTCAAATTTATCCAGAGGTTCAATCAATTTCTGTTTATGGTGGAGAAGACTTAGATCCCCCACAATTTGGAAAAGTATTTGTTGCAATCAAACCATTATTTGGTGATTTTGTTCCAAACTCAATAAAAGATAATATTGTACAGGAACTAAAACGATATAGTGTTGCTGGTATTCTACCTGAAATAGTTGATTTAAAATATCTGTTTATTGAAGTTGATGTTGTTGCATATTACAATTCAAATATTTTCCCTGGTAAAGATCAATTAAATAATAGTATATTGAAAAATATTGAATTGTATTCAAAATCAACTGAACTTAATTCTTATGGAGCTAAATTTAAATATAGTAAGTTCCTAAAATTGGTTGATGATACTCATAGATCTATAACTTCTAATATTACTAATATTACCATTAGAAGAGACTTAGCAGTTAAATTAAATCAATTTGCAGAATATGAAATTTGTTATGGTAATGCATTCCAAGTAAAAGATAAAACTGGATATAATATAAAATCTTCTGGATTTACTGTTTCTGGAATTAATGAAACTGTTTATTTGGGAGATGTTCCAGATAAAAATATGAAGGAAGGAACTCTATTCCTATTCACATATGGTCGTAGTGCTTCCTCAAGGAGTGTAAAGCGTACTGTTGGTAGAATAAATTATGAGAAGGGTGAAATTAATTTAGTCGCTATTAATATTTTAAATACGGCTATGAAAAAATTTGGCATTGATATTATTCAAATTTCAGCATCTCCTAGATCCAATGATGTAATAGGACTTCAAGATATCTATCTTCAATTGGATGTAAATAATAGTGAGGTAAGTGTTCTTTCTGATGTTATGGCATCAGGATTAGATGTCTCTGGATCTAAACATACCTCAACCTCTAGTTATACTAACGGATTACCAATAAGACTGTAAAAAAATGAATCAAGAGAGAATAAAAGTCAGTTCAATTGTCGAAAGTCAATTACCAGAATTTATTAGGTCAGAATTTCCGTTAATAGGTGACTTTTTAAGTCAGTATTATAATTCGATTGATGGTCAAGCATTGCCAATTGATTTACTTGAAAATGTAGATAAGTATGTTAAATTGGATGTATTGTCAAATATTCCAGAGCATACTAATTTAACTTCTAGTTTAGAAATATTTAATGATGAAGTATTTGTAACTGATACTATCGGATTCCCCGATAAAAATGGTCTTATTAAAATTGATGATGAAATTATTTTATATAAAGAGAGAGGAGATAATTCATTTAAATCTTGTGTTCGTGGATTTAGTGGCATTAGTAAATCTTCTCAAAGTGAAGAATTAGTTTTTAGTTCAACAAAAGTAGCAGCACATATTGATCAATCTAAAGTAGAAAATATTAGTGGATTATCTATTAGATTATTTTTAGAAAAGTTAAAATCTCAAATATCTCCTGGATTTGAAAATCTAAGTCTAACTGAAGATCTAAATGAAAATACATTCTTAGTTAACTCTGTAGATTTTTATTCCTCAAAGGGATCTGACGAATCATTTAAAATTTTATTCCGTGCTTTATACGGGAAAAATGTATCTATAACTAAACCATTTGAAAGTACTATTGAACCTTCGGAAGCAAAATTTAGAGTTTCTCAGAATTTAACAGTAGAAATTTTATCAGGAAATTTTGAAGATATTAAAAACAGAACAATATTTCAAGATGAAGATCTTGCAAATAATATTAATTTTGCTCAAGGTTCAGTAAGTGATGTTCAAATACTATCATTAGGTAAAGAAAATTATTATACTCTTAAATTAGATTATGATTATGATAAAGATATTACTGTTACTTCTGGAACTGTAATTGGTGATTTTTCTATTCATCCAAAAACTACTGTCACTGAAAGAGTTGATCCAAACTCAAGAGTAATTAACGTAGAGTCAACTTTAGGTTTCCCAGTATCTGGAAATATCATTTATCGTGTTGAAGGAACAAATATAGAATATACTATTAAATATGGATCTAAAACTTATAATCAATTTTTAGATTGTTCAGGAATTAATTTTGAGATACCTGAAAATTCATTTGTAAGGGTTAGTGCGTATGCATACGTGTATGTTGGTGATTCTACAGATTCTCAGGTAAGATTTAGAGTTTCTTCTATTGCTAGTGGAGTAGAACCTGTTGATAGTGATTATTTTTACCGCGAAGGTGATAGAATTGAATTAGAGACTTTAGGAAAAACAGATTTTCTTGATATCAGAAATAGTGAATTAATTTATAATCTTCCAATAAAATATAATATCGATTCTGTTATTGTTCAATCTGTAAGTGGGTTATATCAGTTAAAAACATTATCAGAAAATAAATTTAAAATTGGTGAAGAAATAGTTATAAGATTTAAAAACCTATTAGAAAAAGAATATAAAATTATAGATGTTGAAGATAAAAAAACTTTCTTTATAGAACTAGATGCGTCAGTCGCTTCCATTATAGAAACTGATATTTTATATGTAAAGAGAAAATTACAAAAATTAGATGCTCCTAATTTTGAAAATTCTTCTGACAGCAATACAAATATTCAGAATACTTATTATGATAATGATAATAATTTGTATATAACTTCTTCATCATTACCAAATTATAGGGTAAACATTCAAAATCCTATTAGAGTATTTTCTGGAGGATTTAACGGATCTTTTGTATTACTACCAAATCATAACTTTATTACTGGAGACTATATTAAATATATTCCTGGAGAAGGTAATAATAAACTTAGTATTCCTGCTGGATTCTATTATGTATCTAGAGTAGATGAATCATCGTTCCAATTATCTAGTAGTAGAGCAAATTTATTTGATAACAATTTTGTTGATGTATCTTCAACTAATTCTTCTTATGTTGATTCGGATGGAAATGTTGTAAATAATAAAGTTTTTCAAAATACTTTTGTTCTTGAAAAATATGAAAACTCTAATTTGCAAACTGCAAAAATTATAAAGAAAATTTCTAATCCATCATATTCAGATAAAAATTATCCTATTAATGACTATGATACTATTGGAATTTTAAATAATGGTGTCGAAATATCAAATAATATTTCAAAAGATTCTCTATTTTATGGTGGAATTAAAGAAGTAGTAGTTTCTGGAGGTGGATCTGGATATGATGTTATTAATCCACCAAAAGTAACTGTAAAAGACTCTGTTGGTGTTGGAGCAAGTATTGAAATTGAAATTCAAGGTTCTTTAGTCGGCATTGATATAATTGATCCAGGATTTGATTTTTATTCAGATCCAAAAGTTGTGATTATTGGAGGTAACGGAAGAGATGCTTCTGCTGAAGCAAAATTAGCAACTGTAGAAAATGTTCTAACATTTAATGCTGCTGACTCTAGAAGGGTTAATTTAACTGATAATATTATTGGATTTACTACTTTCCATAGATTTAGAGATTTTGAACAAGTAATATATGATCCAGAATTTAATCAACAAAATGTTGTTGGACTTGAAACTGGATCTGAATATTATGTAAAAACTTTGGATGATTTTTCCATTAAATTGTTTAATAAATTAGATGATGTTTCTTCTGGAATTAATACCATAAATCTTAGTGGTTTTGGAAAAGGGGTTCATAAAATAAGATCTTTAAGAGGTAAAAATAAATTAGAATCTATAGTAATTACTAACCCTGGATATGATTATGGATCTAAAAGAGTAAACATTCCATCTAAGAACATAGATGTTCATGATAATTCCATCTATGTAAAAAATCACGGATATAAAAATGGGGATACTGTAATTTATACCCGAGTTAAAACTTTTGATGCTATAGGAGGATTAGTAGATAAAAGAAATTATCTAGTCAGTGTTATTGATGAAAATAATTTTAGATTGTGTGAAATTTCTACTATTCCAGGTAATGCTGAAAACTTTAACTTAGAAACAAATCAACATGTTGATTTTACCTCTGTCCAACCTGGATCTACTCATCAATTTGATTTTCCTCCGATTAAAGTTGAGGTAACAGGAATTAGCTCAATAACAAGAAGACCTATTCTACAACCAATATTTAAAGGGGAAGTAAAAAGAGCGTTTGTTAATTCTGAAGGAAGTAGATATGGATCTGACAAAATTGTTAATTATAATAGACAACCAACTTTTGAGATAGATACTGGAAGTAATGCAGATCTTGAACCTATTGTTATTGATGGTAGAATTGAAGCAGTCTTGATAAAGAGTGGTGGTAAAAATTACTTTTCTATTCCCGATATCGTAGTTAATGGAACTGGAACTAGTGCAAAATTAGTACCTGTATTGGTCGATGGTAAAATTGATAAGGTTGTAATATTTTCAAAAGGAATTGGATATGAAAAAAATTCTACAACTATAACTGTTGTCCCTTCAGGTAATAATGCATTATTAGAAGCTAGAATTGATGAGTGGAAAATTAATGAAGTACAGAAATTATCTACATATGGATTAATTACGAATGATGATGGTTTTATTAGAGACGGTAAGTATGGAATACAATATACTCATTTATATGCTCCTAGAGAACTTAGAAAAACAATATTTGGTAAAAAGTTTGTTGCTGGAAAACTAACTTTCGAGAAAGACTTAACTATAGATGAATCTGGTAATGAAAAAGAATCTGACAGGCACTCCCCAATTATTGGATGGTCTTATGATGGACATCCAATATATGGACCATATGGATTTGCAAATGCAGATGGAAGTGGTGGAATAAAATGTTTAGAGAGTGGATATACTTCTGTACCTACCTACGATTTAAATAGACCTTCTGGGTATGAAGGTGGATTCTTTATACGAGATTTTTATTTTGCAAACACTGGAGATCTTGATGAAAATAATGGAAGATACTGCAAAACTCCAGAATATCCAAATGGTGTATATGCATATTTTGCTACTATAGATCCTAATACTTTTGACTCCGATCCAAATTCTCCATTTAGAAGATTTAGAAGACCGGTATATCCATATTTTATTGGTGCAAATTATAAGTCAAAACCAATTGAATTTAATTTCAATTCTGATAATGACCAAGAAAAATATGATCCTATTAAGAACAAACTTTTAAGAAATACTACAGATTATAATTTTAATGATAGTAATGTTAGTTATTCTTATATCAACAATCCAGTAAATTCTTCAAATCAAAGTGCAGAAATAGATTATACATCTATCGGAAAAGTTGATTCATTTGATGTTATAGATTCTGGAAATAATTATCAAGTTGGAGATGTAATTTCTATAGCTTTAGAAAAAGATGGTGAAGTATCAGAAACAGTACAAATTAGTCGTATTGATGGTAGAAAAGTAGATAGTATTTCATATGACTCTTATATTGAAAGTGATATTGAAATTATTGAAATTAACAGTTCTCAGTATATTGGAGTAACTTCAAATTTCCATCAATTTAATAATTTAGATTCTGTTAAATTATCTGGATTCTCCACAGATGTTTCAAATAAAATTAAAAATGAGTTATTTACATTAGATTGTAATGTACCTAATTATACTTTAAAAACACCCCTACCCAATAGTATTCTTACAGGATCTATTACTAATATAGGTTTATATGGAGATCTTAGTTTTCCATCCTTAATGCCTGATGATATCTTACAAATAAATGATGAAAAATTAAGAGTATTAGAAGTTGATAATATCAACAAATATGTTAGAGTTGAAAGAGCGGTAGATGGAACAGTTGGTCTTGCACACTCTATAACATCAGTTTTATATCAAAAACTTAGAAAAATAAAATTCAATCTCGAATCTGATGAAATTGATATTAAATCAAGATTGAATAAAACTCTTTATTTTGATCCTCAAAACACAGTTTCAATTGGACTGTCACATGGACCTGGAATTGGAAATACATTACCTATACCAAATGTATCTACAGGAAGTACTCAAGTATTTGTTGATACTAGATCGATATATTATAGAAATCATAGGTTAAAGACAGGAGACAAATTAGTTTATTCTGCAAATTCAGGTGCTCCAATAAAAATTTCTCTAGATGGATCAACATCGGTTGATTTAGTTGAAGGACAAGAACTTTATACAGTTTGGTTATCTCCTAATATAATTGGTCTTTCAACTCAAAGACTACAAAATGATGGTTCAAAATATAAATCAGTTAGTTACGGATCTACAGTAACTTTTGATGATGCATTAGTTTATTTCTCATATGCTGGAACTGAGAATAATCATAAATTTACAACAGATTTAGATGATATTGCATTGATTAATGCAGAAAGAAATATAATTACAGTTTCTACGGCACAAACTCATGGATTACTTGTTAATGATACTGTTGAGATTGATGTAAAGTCGGGAGTCACTACTAATTTTAAAATTGCATATAATGATGCTAATAGAAGAATGATTGTTAATCCAATCAACTTCAGTGACTCTGATGTAAATATGATTACAAATACAATTACAATTCCTAATCATAACTTTAAAACTGGAGAAAAAATAATATATAAATCTTCCGAATCAATTACAGATCTAGGAAATGATAGAATTGTAAATGTTATTTCAGTAGACTCAAATACTATAAAATTTGCAGAAAATTATTATAAATCAATTCAAAGTGATCCTGAAATAGTAAATATAATTGCTCAACATCCTGGATATGTAGCTAAGATCAATCCTGAGATAGTAGTGTATAAAAACTCTACTGTTGTTTTTGATCTTTCAGATTCTTCCTTGTCCTGTGATTATTTTGGAAAGACTATATCTGCATTCACTTTAAATTTATTTGAAGATTCCAATTTCCATAATGAATTTTTCACTTCAGAAAAAACTAACAAATTTAATGTAGTTTTCAATGGTCAAGCAGGAATATCTTCTGATGCTAAACTTACATTAAACATAACTGATGAAGTTCCTTCTCAATTATATTACAGTTTAGTTACAGTAGATGAAGATTTACTTCCTGTTGAAAAAAGAGAATATATAAACGATTTTGATACAATAGAGAATAATAATTTATTAAATCTACAAACAAGTAGATATAATGGAACTTATAATATTATTGGAATTTCAACTTTTTCGTTTAGGTGTTTTAATAATACTTCATTAGAGAGTGACTATTACTCTGGAATTGAAAATAATATTAGTTATAATACAGATTCACTGAATGCTTACGGTCCAATAAACAATATTTTATTGAATTCTTATAATAAATTCTATAATCGAGAACCTTTAGTACAATCTATAAAAACTGATCATGGATATGGTGCTTTCCTAACTCCAGTTACTCAAGATATTGGAAAACCTAGACATATAATTATTCCTGACATTTCCTTTGAGTATTCTTCTGATATTACACTGAGACCTACTTGTATATTCCCACAATTATTAAAAGTTCAACCTAGATATAAAATTGGAACTATTGAAGTTTTTGATAGGGGAGTTGGATATACAACTAAGCATGATATTATAGTTGTTGATAGATATGATAATTTACCAACTGATAAAATTTCTATGGTTTATGATCCAATAACTGAAAGTGTAGAAATTTTGAGTAATGAGCAATCATTAATTTCACAAGAACCTAAAATTTTTACAATTAATAATAGTAATGGAGTTGGAATTAGTTCTGCAACTTATAATGATGAAACTAAAAAAGTAACAATACAATTAGATACTGCATATAGTGAACCACAAAATTTCCCATTTGCTATAGGAGACAATATTTTAGTTGAAAATATTGTTCATGATAATGGTTCTGGATATAATTCTTCAGATTATGATTATAATTTCTTTGAAATTACAGATATAGATGCAAATATTGGAGGATTTTTACCAACCTTAAGTTATAGTTTAGGATCATACTTGGATGATTTTTCTACAGCAGGAGATTTTATTAGACAGTTGTCCTTTGGTAGAGTTGTAAAAGAAAGTGATTTACCTCAATTTAATGTTTCTTTAGATTATATTAATTTCAATATTGGGGAGGAAGTTGTATCTGGAAATCTTAAAGGTAATGTTTTAGATTGGAATTATGAAAATAGATCTTTGAAACTTGCATCTAATTCAGTTTTCCCTGTAGATGGTGAAATTATAGGAAAGTCTTCTGGAAATTTATCAAAAATTATAAAAAATACATTTACAAAATCAACCTTTAACCTAGGTGCTTATAATATATTCTATAATAATTGGATAGATCAAAAAGGATTCTTAAATGAATCTACTCAAAGAATTCATGATAGTGATTACTATCAAAGATTTTCATATTCTTTAAATAGTGATATTTCTTATGATACTTGGGGAGAAACTGTAGGATCTTTAGTGCATCCAGCAGGATTCAAAGATTTTTCTGAATTAAATATTGAAACATCTCCAACAGAAATTTCTGGAAATTGTGAGTTAATTTCTGGTATATGCACAGATCAAAATAATGGAGAATTTGTTGGAATATCAGAATTGGTAAGTGAAATTGATTTAGATTGCTACAATGATTTTGACCTTGTTAATGAAGTAACTCAAAATATATCAGATAAATTAGTTTCAAATAAAATTGTATTTAATTCTAGAATATTAAGTGATTACTTTGAATCTATTGGTAATAGAGTAGTTGAGATACAAGTTCCTGATGATAGATCGCAAGTTATTGGAGGAAATGTAAGAACTGTTTTACTTGATCAATTCAATGTAAACGAAAAGAGACACAAAAAATATCTTACATATTCACAATATACAACTAAAGAAAATAAAAAACAGATTTCATTACTATCAGCTGCATTTTCTGGTGAACAAGTGTATACTGATGAATATGGAGTTATTGCAAGTGATAAAGAATATTCAGGAAGTTATAACTTTACCGTTGATAGTGATTTAATAACTTTAGAATTTGTACCATCCGAAGATTCAAAATTTGAAGCTAAAGACTTTAGTAATACTGTATTATCTCTTGATATCAATCATGATGTTGGCATCAATACAATATCATTAGGTGATACTGTAGATCTATTTGGAGCATATGCTTTAGGATCAACTGGGTCTACTAGTAAAACTGTAATATCAATACCAAAAACAGATTTTAGATCTGCCAAAGCAGTTGTAGCAATTAGTAGTGATACTAATAATTATATACAAGTTAACGAATTAACTTTCGTTGCAGATAGTTATATTGGATCAACTATTTTGGATTCTGTTGAAGTTAATATTTTGGATTATGGAAAAATAGTATCTGATGATACTCCTGGACTTGGAACATACTTTGCTTATGAAGAAAGTGGATTCATTAAAGTTGATTTTATTGCAAATTCAGCACTTCCTTTCGATTGTGATTTTAACTCATCAATTATTAAGGTTAATGATTTTAATAATGTATCTCTTGGTAGTACAAATTTAAATACAGGTTCAGTTAGATCAATATATCAAGATATTCCAATAGGTTCTTTAGATGAAAATCAAATTGCTAGTTTCAATAATAAATTTGAATCTGGTGCATATCTATTCGTAACTATTGAAAATAAGACTAGTAATGAGCATCAATGTACAGAGTTACTAGTACTATCTGATCCTGAAAATTCAGAATCTTTGATAACTGAGTATGGAACTATTGGGGTAAATGATTATAGACATGGATACTTTACTTCAACATTGTCTGGAACTGAAACCTTTATAAATTTTGTTCCACTTTATGGAACTGATAATATTGAAGTTCGTGGATTTATGAAGACGGTTGGAATACCTAATCCTAATAATACAGATTTGGAAGAAGTAAATCTTGGAAATTTCTCTATTAGTGGATCAAACTCTTTCTTCGGAGGATATTCAATTACTCTGAATAGATCTTTTGAAATGTTTAATAATACTTATCCAATATTTAAACGTGCATTTGATGGATCTGATAATAATATCGTAAGTATTGGTAGTAGTACGATTAAGATTCCTGGAAATAATTTTGTAACTGGAGAAAAACTAAGATATTCTTATAATGAGGGAAGTGTTCCTATTTCAATTCAAGAAACAACTATACCTGGAATTGGATTAACTGATATTTTACCATCAGAAGTATATGCCGTAAGAGTAAATACAAAACAAATTTCATTGTGTGCAACTGCTGAAGATGCTTTAGGTAAATTACCTAATTTATTATCATTCTCTTCTGTTGGTGTTGGAAATAGTCACTTCTTACAGTCAGATAAACAAATTGAAAAATGTTTAGTTACTATTGATAATGTTATTCAATCTCCAATATCTATCACACCAATTAAAACTACACTAAATTCAACTATTAATGCTTCTACACCATTTATAAGTTTAAGTGGTATTGGATCAATTTACACAGGAGATTTGGTTAAAATTGATAATGAATATATGTTGATTGATGATGTTGGTGTTGGTGAAAATCAAAACATTTGTAGAGTAAGAAGAGATTGGATGAATGTTGGAATTCAATCTCACCTTTCAGGATCTGAAGTTAGAAAGTATAGTGGAAATTACAATGTTAATGAAAACTTTATGACTTTTGTTGGAGATCCAATGTCTCTAACTCCCGAAGAAACATCTAATCCTGATGAAGTAGACTTTACAGGAATACAAACTAGTTCTTCTTTCTATGGAAGAGCTTTCTTTAGATCTGGTGTAGTTGGATCTTCAAATACTACTTACAGAGAAAATTATATATTTGATGATGTTTCCTCACAGTTTAAAAATCGTAGAGATAATTTACTCATAAAATCTAATGAGTATAATGTACATGATTTAGAGGACATGAATGCTGTTATTCTCATTAAGGATATATTCCAAATTCCTAAGAGAGATGGCAACCCTGCTATTGATGGATCTTACTATATTGGAGGAACAGGAATTAGTACTATTTTCTTTGTTCAGTCTGAAACAGGTCAAGATTATGATATAAACACTTTCAATATTCCAGTCGGTGGTGTTATTCAACAGATTTCTAGTAATGATGCTACAGGATATCAATCTTTATCTGGGGCAGGAGGAACTGCAGTTTACAATGTAGCTAATGATCTCCAGTCTATTAGTATAGGATATTCTGGATCTGGTTACAGACAATCACAACAAAATCAAGGAATTCAAGTTAGATTAGTAGGATTATCTTCCGATGATTATCAATCAACATTAGATGAAGTAATTGGTTTTGCAAATGTAGCAAATGGAAATGTATATAGTGTTACTATCACAAATCCAATTAATATATCAAATGAATTTTATCCTCCAATGGTTGTAATTGATGAACCACAAACATATGATAATATACCGTTAATTTATAGTTCATCTTCTCCTGTAAATGGAATTGGTACAGAAGCAACTGTAGACGTTGTAGTTAGTAATGACGGATCTATAGAGACATTTGAAATTAAAAATTATGGATATTCATATGATAATCTTGATGTTCTAACTATACCTGTTGATGGTGATTATGGAATTCCTTTAGATAATTCAAAACCCTTCAGTGAATTACAAATTACATTGGATAAAGTTTATATTGATAAATTCTCTGGATGGTCAATGGGTGAATTCCAACCATTAGATTATATTGATAATATGTTTAATGGTCAACGTTCAACATTCCCATTGGCATTAAATGGTGAAATTTATCCAATAATTGCTAGGGAAGGATCACGTATTGATTTAAAGATGACTCTATTGGTTCTTGTTAATAATATCCTACAAAGACCTGATGTTGGATACAAGTTTGAGGGTGGAAGTTTTATAACTTTTGCAGAAGCACCCAAGAAGGGAGATAAATGTGAAATTATATTCTACAAAGGAACTCCTGGTGTTGATGTTGTATTTAATGATATTATCGAGACGATAGAACCTGGAGATAAGGTAACCATTAATAGTGATGATTTCTATTATCAGGAAAATGAAAGAATGGTTAAATCAATAGAATCTATTGACACTGTTATTAGCAATCCATATTCTGGACCAGGAATTAGTAGTATCTTTGATTTACAGCGTCCTCTAGTGTGGTGTAAGCAAAGAAATGATCTAGTACTTGGAAATGATACCTTTACGAAAGATAGAGTAAGTCTTGAACCTCAAATTTATCCCACCTGCAATGTTATAAACAGCGTTGGAATAGGATCTACTCATATATTTGTAGATACTTTACTACCATTCTTTAGCAGTGAAAAGGAAAATGCTACTGATGAAAAGCGTAATACTGTAGAAATTATTTCAAAATTTGAAGGTACGCAAGCACAGTTAACAGTTGGATTAAATGCTAGTGGATATATTAATCAAGTTAACATTATCAATGGTGGAACTGGGTACTCTTATCCTCCAATAATTACTGTTGACACTAATATTGGAACTGCTTCTAGTGAAGTTCCTCTATTAATTGCAACTATTGATGATACTGTTGGATCAATTTCTGCAGTAAGTATTGCTCAAACTGGAACTAATTTCGTAAGTCCCCCAATAGTAACTGTAAACAAACCAGATTTAAAATCAGAAACTTTAGAAGATGTTAAATATTTTGGTGATTATGGAGATATTGTTGGAGTAGGATTAACTTCTATTCCTGGAGCACCTAATGGATTAAAACTTCAATTAGAAATTCCAGGAGATTCTATCCTAAGAGATAAATCTATTTCTGGATTTGCTGCTACAACTTCTAGATTAGAACAAGACTATTACTTTAAGATTAGTAATTCCAATATAGGAAGTGGGTTAAATAGTTTAGATCGTGAAGGTGATTTAGTATTCCAATCTAGTTCATTTATCGATAACATATATAAAGTTATTGATACTGAGATTAGTGATAATGTAGTCTCAACCAGTCAAGTCATAACAGTTAACACTGAAGTTGCTTCTGCAACCATGATTGATAGTACTGGAGAAATTGAAGTTGCTGATGGAATTGAACTAACTATTGCAGATTATAGTAACTTAAGTGTAATTGTTAGTGTTAATAGTTATGGATCTATAATTAGTGATATTAGTTCTCCATCTGACCCATATTATTTTGGTTCTTATAGTTGGGGTAGAATAATTGCTACCGATAGAAAATCCAGAAATTATACATTTGGATTCCCCAATAATATTTCTAATACAGATGATTTACCGTTAGTTAGAAGAAAATCATTTTTAAACTTTAAATTCTATAATAAATAACTAAAAATCTACCAATGGCTGCAATAATTACAGATCAATTAAGAATTTTAAATGCAAAGAATTTTGTAAATTCTGTGAGAAATTCTAGCAATTCATTTTATTCTTTTATTGGATTGCCCAATCCCTTTGATTATGATTCAAATTGGAATGTAACTCCTCCAGCACCAAAAGATAATAGTAATGAAGAAAATGATTATTGGGATACTGTTATCGCATTGAAAAAAATTAATAATGATGATGTGAGGCATGTTGTAAAGAAAAATATTTGGACGAGAGAAAATGTCTATGATATGTACAGAAATGATATTAGTAGAACTAATTTAACAAATTCTTCAAGTTCTTCTAGCATCTATGCTTCAAACTATTATGTTGTTAATGAAGATTATAGAGTTTATATTTGTTTAAACAATGGAACTGATCCTGAGCACCCAAATGGTAGACCATCATTAGATCAACCAACATTTACTGACTTAGAACCAAAAGCAGCTGGTTTGAGTGGAGATGGATATATTTGGAAATATCTTTATACAATAAAACCTAGTGAAATTATAAAATTTGATTCTACCAATTATATACCTGTTCCAGATAATTGGGAATCTAATTCAAATACATCAGATGTACGAAATCATGCAAGTACTAGTGGACAACTGAAAAATGTCATAATAAAAAATCGTGGTGTTGGATTAGGAACAGCAAATGTAATCTTTACAAATGTACCAATTAAAGGTGATGGTACTGGTGCAGAGGCATCAATTGTAATTGGAAATGATTCCAGAATAGATAGAATTATTGTTACTAATGGTGGATCTGGATATACATATGGAATTGTAGATTATGTTAGTGGAGGAGTACCAGTAAATACTTTAGAACCTTCCTTTGAAGTTATAATTCCACCAAAAGGTGGTCATGGTGCTGACATTTATAGTGAACTTGGAGCATTTAATGTAATGGTATTTTCTTCTATTGAAAATGATTTAGAAAATCCAGACTTTATTCTAGAAAATCAAATATCAAGAGTTGGTCTTGTTCAAAATCCAACTGTCTATGATTCTACGGATATTTTAAGTTTAGATAAAGCAAGTTCTGTATCTGCGATAAAACTTATTGGAACTGGATTTAATGATGTTTCTTTTAATGAAGATAGTTTAATTCAACAAACAGTTGGAACGGGACAAACTGCTATAGCTAGAGTAATTTCATACAATAAGAGCACAGGAATACTAAAATATTGGAATGATAGATATACTCATGGATTAGGATATGGTGGAACAATTACTTATACTCCAGATTATGGTTTAGATCGTTACGATTTTACTAATACTCCTAGTGGAAATGGATCAATAGATGTTCGTGGAAATGGAGGAGAGATAGTTCTTCAAATTGATACAGCATTTACTGGTTCAACTATACAGATAAATAATAGAACATATAATCTCGGGCAAAGTTTTGTAAACGGTCTTGCAAATCCAGAAGTTGAAAAGTATTCGGGTAACATAATTTATGTTGATAATAGACCCCCGATTACAAGATCACAGAATCAAAAAGAATTAATTAAAGTTATACTACAGTTCTAAGTATCATGCCTCAAGAAACCAATCTTAATGTAAGTCCTTATTTTGATGATTTTAATGAGGACAAAAACTTTCATAAAGTTTTATTTAAACCGTCATATCCTATTCAGGCTAGAGAATTAACCACTCTACAAACGATACTTCAAAATCAAGTTGAACGTTTTGGTAGTCACTTTTTTAAGGAAGGTTCTGTTGTAATTCCAGGTCAAACAAATTATATTAATGTTATTGCTGTAGAAATAAATTCTTTATTTGCAGGAATTCCTGTTACTTCTTATACTGACCAACTGAATGGACTTACCATTAAAGGAAGATCATCTGGGGTTACTGCTAGAGTTTTAACATCTATCAATGAGCAGCAGTCTGATAATAATACGATTACTTTATATGTAAGTTTGATTAATACATCAAACGATTCAAGTAAAGTAAATTTCTTTGATAATGAAGTTCTAGAGGCAACTTCCCCTATAGAAGTAACTTCTAATGTCTTTATTTCTATTGGAGAAGGGTTTGCAAATACTAAAATTGTAAATGCAATTTCAGAATCATCTGCATTTACTATAGAGGAAGGAATATATTTCATTAGAGGCCATTTTGTAAAGGTACAGAGAGATATTTTAATACTTAATCAGTATGATACCCGTGCTAGTTTTAGAATAGGATTGAGTATTGAAGAAGATATTGTAAATTATTATGATGATCCTAGTTTAACTGATAATGCTAAGGGTTTTAGTAATTTTTCTGCTCCAGGTGCAGATAGACTTAAGATAACTGCTAAATTAGATAAAAAATCTTTAGATGATTTTGATGACAAAAACTTTATCCAATTAGCTGAAATAAGAAAAGGTGAATTAGTAACAGTAGAAACTAAGGCTGACTATAACATTATTGAAGAAGAACTTGCGAGAAGAACTCGCGATGAATCTGGGGACTATTACGTAAAATCTTTTAATATTTCTTTAAAAGATAGTTTGAACGATGGATTAACAAATAATGGAATTTATAAACCAGGTCAGATAACAAGATCTGGAAATTCTCCTGATGAATCTATTGCGACTTATAAAATAAGTCCAGGAAAAGCCTATGTAAAAGGATATGAAGTAGATACACCGACAACCTTTGTAGATATACTTAAACCTAGACAAACTAAAACTGTAACTGGACAATCTATAAATTTTGATTTTGGTCCAACATTAAAACTTAACAGAGTATATGGATCTCCTCTTTTAGGATTTAATACAACAGAATATGTTTCTTTAATGAATACCAGAATTGGATCTTCTGATAGCGCACAATCTGGAACTGAGATAGGTGTTGCTAGAGCATATGATTTCTACTTAGATAGTGGATCATATGATTCTAGTACGCCAGATAAGAATAAATGGAGTATTTCACTTTTTGATGTTCAATTATATACTATATTAACTGTAAATCAATCTATTGATTTAGGAACACCATCTAGAATTATTGGCGAAAATTCTGGAGCAAAAGCATTTTTAAGATCTGCAGCTAGTTCATCTACAACATTAATTCTTTATGGTGTTGAAGGAGAGTTTGTTCCTAATGAACCAATAAGAATATTAAACAATGAAACAACTTTAGATTCTGAAAACTTCCAGAGAAGATATATCACTTCTTTAGTAAGATATGGATACTCTGATGTAAAATCAATTTTCTCAAACGCAAGTGGAGCAAATTTTAATGGAGATGTAATTCAGGGTATTAAATTTAATGTTGGTTCTGCTACTATTGCAGCTAAAGCTGGATCAACTTCTGCTGTAACTATTGCACCGGAAAAAATACAAAAAATTAAACTAGGTGATATTGTAAGTTTTAGTACACTCGGACAATCTGACCCTACTTATGCTGTTGTTTCATCTAAAACATTAACCACTATTAGTGTTGATGAAACTACCGCAGTACCTGGAGTAAATTATGGTACTTTACCATCTAGTGAGATTGGTGTAAGTGATTTTAAAGTATTAGAATCAAGAATTTCCAATACTGAATATACAGGAAACAAAGCAGATAATAATTCATTGTTTAGTGCATTTCCTAAACAAAATGTTTCTTCTGTAGAATTTCTTAATACTGATATAACAATTAGGAAACAATTTACCGTAAATATTACAAATAATTCTACAGGTATTGTTGCGGCAAATCCAAACGAAACATTTTTACCCTTTGATGAAAGTAGATACACTTTAATTAGATCTAATAATACTTTTGAAGTTTTAACTGAAGATAAAATTCAATTATTATCTGGGTCAACTGAATTAAAAATTAATAATTTAGGTGCTAATGATACTGGTTGTAGATTAATTGCAACTTTGAGAAAAACTAATATTTCATCTAAAAAGAAAATTAAAGGAGTTGCAGAATCTGTTACTATATTTAAATCTTCAAATAGAGCATCTGGATCTGGAGGAAATACTCTAAATGATGGTTTACTTTTTGATAATTATCCATATGGAACCAGAGTTCAAGATAGAGAAATTTCACTTACCTGTCCTGATGTTATAAAGATTCATGCCGTATATGAATCTATTAATACCAGTGATCCAGATGCTCCTGTAATGACATTGGGTTCACTATCTGGATCTACTGCAACTACCTCAGATTTAATTGTTGGAGAAACGTTTGTTGGAAGATCTTCTGGAGCAATTGGATTATATTTGGGAAATATTAATGATACGCAAATTAGATTTGTATATTTAAATAGTGAAGTATTTTTACTAGAAGAAATTGTAGATTTTAAATCTTCATCTAGTTCAGCACAAATTTCTATAATTACAGCTATTAGTAAAGACATTACTTCATCATTTATTTTGGAAAATGGGCAAAAACCAAGTTACTATGGTCATTCAAAATTAGTCAGAAAATCTGGAGTTGATGCTCCACTTAGAAGAATAAAAATATTTTTCAGTAAGGGTTATTACGATCCTTCAGATTCTGGAGACATTACAACAGTACAATCATATTCCTCATTTGATTACAATAGAGAAATACAAAAAATTAATGGAGTTAGATTAACTGATTTAGTTGATCTTAGACCAAGAGTTAATTCTTACACCCCATCAATAGGACAAAGATCTCCTTTTGAATTTTTAGGTAGAGACTTCTCTGGAGGTGTTCATAGTACTCCTCATGTAATTTCTAGATCAGATTCTTTATCTTTAAATTTTAGTTACTATTTGCCAAGATATGATAGCATCTTCTTAGATAAGAAAGGAGTATTTACAGTAGTTTCTGGTTCTTCCAAAGATGATCCAAAAATATTAGAACCTATTCCTGGTTCTATGAGAGTTGCTAATGTATTCTTACCCCCATATTTGTATTCAGTTAATGATTGTAAGATAACTCTTAATGAGCATAAGAGATATCAAATGAAAGATATCGCAAGACTAGATAAACGTCTTCAAACAGTAGAAAGAATAACTAGTTTATCCTTACTTGAATCAAAAACTAAAAATTTATTCGTAGATGATGGAACTGGACTTAATAGATTTAAATCTGGATTTTTTGTAGATAATTTTACAACATTAAAACCTCAAGATGTTTCTGGTGGAGTAAAAAATTCTATTGATACAAAGAGAGGTATTTTAAGACCTTCTCATAATACCACTCAAATGAAACTTGAGGCTTCAAATGATAGTATGATTTCTGCTTCTCAAACAACTGTAGATCAAAAACAAGATTATAGATTTACAGGATTAATTGCTAATAATATGAGAAGAAATGGAGATCTATTAACACTCAATTATGAAGACCAGAGTTGGTTGAAGCAACCATTTGCAACTAGAGTAGAAAATGTTACACCATATCTAGTTAAAGACTATTCTGGGTCTGTTAAATTAAATCCAAATACAGATGTTTGGATCGATACTAGAGTTATAGAAGCAAATAATGTATCACTTGAGGGTTCTTTTGAATCTATTGCAAATGCCTTACAAGTTGATATTGTAGATTCTAATGATGGATTGAGATCTGGAGTAAGTCCTGTTATCTGGAATTCATGGGAAACTACTGGTATTCTATCTCAAGATCTAGAAACTGTTGTAGATGAGAATGATACTACTGCAGGTCAATGGGGAACTATTACAACTCAAAATAATATTGAACTTGGGCAAACAAGAGACGGTATCCAATATACAGTATCAGAAAGTATTGAAACAGAATCTTTAGGTGATCGTATTGTTAGTCGCGAACTTAACACTGTAATGAGATCAATCAATATTGAATTTGTATGTAGTGGATTAAAACCGTTTACAAAAATGTATCCATTTTTTGATGGTGTTGATGTTTCAGACCATTGTTTTAATAAACTTATAAAAATTCAAATGGTATCTGGAAAATTCCAGATAGGTGAAACTGCAGTAACTATGAATAAAGTTGATTCAGGTTTTGTCACTGGAGAATCAGAATTTGATAATACAGGAACTTTTAGAATTGCATCTTCAAATCATAAAGAGGGATCATACTTACAACCAACCAGATTCTATGGAGAAAATATTTACGAGAGAGGTTCTAATGTTTCTTCCGAGTATACAAATAATAGTAAGACATTAAATATAGATACTTTCTCTCTAGGTGAAGATACTGAAAGTGATTTTCTTGGAACTATAAAACCAGGAACAATAATTAGAGGACAAACCAGTGGAGCAGAGGCAACTATTATTAGTGTAGATTTAATTTCTGATTCAGTTGGATCTTTGACCGGATCTTTTAGAATTCCTAATCCAACAGTAACAGGAAATCCAAAATTTGATACAGGAAGATCTACTCTTAGATTAACTAATAGTGCAACAAATTCACAAATTCCTGGATCTATACAATCATTTGCAGAATCAATATTCTATAGTCAAGGTACTACAGATGTATCTCAAAACACTACATTATCAATTAGAAATGCTGAAGTTGAAGTAGATACTACTTTTGTAGAATCTAAAAATGTAAACTTCTCAGTTACATTAAATCAAGAGGCAGTTGACCCCCCACCACCACCTCGACCAAGAGGAAGGGATCCTCTAGCACAAACATTTACTGTTTGGGATGATACTGGAATATTTGTAACCAAGGTAGATATATTCTTTAGAAAAAAAGCTAAGGATCTCCCTGTAATGGTTGAAATTAGAGAAGTTGAACTTGGACAACCTACTAAAAAAATTCTACCATTCTCAAAAGTTGATGTTTTACCAGCACAAATCAATATTTCTGAAGATTCTACTCTAGCAACAACAATTACATTTGAAGCACCTGTTTACTTAGAGTCTAAAAAAGAATATGCTTTAGTATTACTTTCAGATACTACTGAATATGAGGTTTGGATATCTCAAATGGGTGAGATAGATATATCAACTTTAGAAAATAGACAAAATCAAATTCTTGTAAGTAGTCAACCTATTTTAGGATCTTTATTTAAATCTCAGAATGCATCAATATGGACTCCAAGTCAATATGAAGATTTAAAATTTGAATTATATAGAGCAGAATTTACTTCAGGTTCTGGAAGTGTTCAATTACTGAACTCAAGACCTGATGTACACATGATGTCAAGTAGACAAGATCCATTAAAAATTGAATCCAATGTAATTAAAGTTTCAACATCTTCTACTATAACTAGTACAGATTTTACCTTTGGAACTACAATATTACAAGAAAGACCAGGAATTACAACTGCAACTGGAACAGTTATTGGTTATGGAGGAAGTGTAACTGGATTATCAGTAACTGGTGTTGGAGTTGGTTATACTCCTAGTAGTGGTTCATTTACTTATAGTAATGTAGCACTGACTTCTAGAAGTGGAGATGGTATTAACTTAACTGCAGATATAGTTATTAATGGTGGTGTTATTAGTTCTGCTAATATTCAAAATGGTGGTAGTGGATTTAATGTTGGAGATGTAGTTTCTGTTCCATCTTTAGGAAATAGTCCTGTTGGAGTAAATGGTGTTCTTACTGTTTCTGATGTATTATCAAGAAAGGAAATTGAAATTGCAGAAGTTCAAGGAGAGTTTGTACAAAGTTCCGTTTATCAACTTCAATATTTAAATAGTGGATTGACTAAATCTGCTTTAAATGGTGGAAATGTTTATATAGATGATTCTCCAATAGTTATAAGTGATGGACAACATATTAAAGTTAATCATAAAAATCATGGTATGTATTCAAACATTAACATAGTCTCAATTGAGGGTGTTAAGACTGATGTTGTACCTATTACATTAAGTGCCGATTATTTGGTAGATGCTGTAGGTAGTCTTCCTGTTTCAGATACAGTTAATTTTAGGGAGTTTGAAAATTTACAAGTTACTCCGCAATTCCCAGGATATGTAGAGATTGATGGAGAATTATTCCAATATACTGGAACCACAAATACTGAATTAACAGGAGTTCAAAGAGCACAAGATAATACTAAGGCATCTTCTCACTTCTCAGGAACTAATGTATTTAAATATGAACTTGGTGGAGTTTCACTTAGAAGAATTAATAAAACACATGATTTAAGAGATGTTACTGTATCAAATCCAATTCAAAAGGATTCATATTATATTAAGATTGATATGGGAACAAGAACTGATCTGAAATTTAATAGAACTATTTCTAGTATAGGTGGATTTGGTGTAAAAATGTCATATAACAAATTGTATGATTGTATTACTCCTAGTATTAGTGAAATGATGGTTGCTGATACAAATATATCATATACCATGAGCAGTGTAACAGGAACATCAATAGGGTCTAATAAGGATTCTTGGCAAATTGCACCATTGACATCTATTCAAAATAATAGAACAAATTATCTTGAAACAACAAGAGTAATTGGATCAACACATAATGAATCTGAATTTTTAAACGAATCTGCATTTAATAAATCACTTGCAATTGATGCTGTTTTTACAACTTTAAATAGTAAATTAACTCCAATAATGGATTTATCTAGAACTGATATTGTTCTAACCTCTAATGTTGTAAATAATCCAACTGTTAATTATGCAGAAGACTCTTCTATCGCATCTATAGAAGATGATCCACATTTATTCACATATGTAACAAAACCAATCATTCTTCAAAATCCTGCTTCTGGAATTAAAGTTATTTTAGATTTATATGTAAATACAGATTCTGATGTAAGGTTATTATATTCTACAGGAGAAAGTAATCTATTCATTCCTTTCCCAGGATATAAAAATTATAATTCTGGAATAATTAATAATAATTTGAGTGATGGAACATCAGATATAAAAATTAAAAAATCTGATTCATATTCTTTCCAACCCTCAAATACAGAATTTATTGAGCATGAATATACTATTGATGACATTTCATCGTTTACTGAATTTAGAATTAAGATTATTGGTTCTACAAATGATAGTTGTTATGTTCCACAAATTAAAAATTTAAGAGTAATAGCTCTTGGTGCTTTATGAATAAAAATTATATAAAAGTAAAAGACTCTAAGAATCTGTATAGAGATACGAATACTAATTCCATCATCAATACAGATTCTAACGAGTATGAAAATTATTTAAAAAAGAGAAATACAAATCTTCGTAAAAAAATTGAAATTGACACATTAAAAAATGATGTTGATATGATAAAAAATGATTTATATGAACTAAAATCTTTATTAAAATCATTAGTTAAAGATAATACATAGTATAAGGGGTAAACAAAAAAGAAATGGCACAACCATCAACTAGACAAGAACTTATAGATTATTGTTTAAGAAAACTAGGTGCTCCAGTTTTAGAAATAAACGTTGCTGAAGAACAAATTGATGACCTAGTTGATGATGCTATTCAATTTTTTCAAGAGCGTCATTTTGATGGGGTCTACCCTGCATTATTAAAATATCAAATTACTCAAGAAGATATTGATAGAGGTAAAGGTACTGCAGGTATTACAACAACAACTGTTACAGATGGATCTTCAAGTTTTGATTATGAAGAAAATGGTAATTATATCAAAGTTCCATCATACGTAATTGGAGTTAATAAAATATTTCAATTTGAAGGAGATAGTAGTATCTCTAGTGGAATGTTTAGTATTAAATATCAACTATTTTTAAATGATGTGTATTACTGGAGTTCTATTGAACTATTAAGTTATTCAATGGTTAAATCTTACCTTGAAGATATTAACTTTTTAACTTCAACTCAAAAGAAAGTAAGATTTAATAAACGTCAAGATAGATTATACTTAGATATTGACTGGAATACTGTAAAGGTTGGTCAGTATCTGGTTATAGATTGCTATAGAATGTTAAATCCAGCAGATTATGCAGATGTATGGAATGACTCATTCTTAAAACCATATATAACAGCATTAATCAAAAAACAATGGGGTCAAAACTTAATTAAATTTCAAGGTGTAAAACTTCCAGGTGGAACAGAACTAAATGGAAGACAATTATTTGATGATGGTCAAAGAGAAATTGATTTATTAATGGATAAGATGACTTCTTACTACGAATTACCACCTTTAGACATGATAGGTTGATATGTTAAATCCATTTTTTCTTCAAGGATCTAAATCAGAGCAAGGTCTTGTTCAAGATTTAATAAACGAGCAATTACAAATATATGGAGTAGAGGTTTATTATATTCCAAGACAATATTTAACTACAAATACTGTTATTTCTGAAGTTATTCAATCTGAATTCAATAATGCATCTCCAATAGAAGCATATGTTAATACTTATGATGGATATGGTGGACAAGGAACGATCTTATCAAAATTTGGAGTTCAGGATATTGATGAACTAGTTGTAACAATATCTAAAGAACGTTTTGAAATGGAAATTGCACCCTTGACTCAAAACTATCAAGGAATTAACTATCTGAGTAGACCTAAAGAGGGTGATTTAATATTTTTCCCTCTAGGTGAAAGATTATTTGAGATAAAGTATGTTGAACATGAAAAACCATTCTATCAACTACAAAAAAATTACGTTTATGAACTAAGATGTGAACTATTCCGTTATGGAGACGAAGTTGTAGATACTGGAATTAATTCTATAGATGGAACAGTAGAATCTGAAGGTTATATTCAAACACTCAATTTAATTGGACTTGGTGTAACTGCTACAGCAAATTCTGCTATATCTAACGGTGTAGTGAGGAAAGTCTTTATTACAAGTAGAGGAACAAATTATAGTTCTACACCACAGGTAAAATTCTCTGCTGCTCCTACAGATGGTACGGGACTTACCGCAGTTGGAATTGCAACAATGATTGGTAATATTGTTGATCTTTGTGGTCCAGACCCAACTAAATCTAGAGTTCAAGGTGTAGATCTAATCAATGCTGGATTTGGATATACCACAGCACCTATGGTTTCATTTATTGGTGGAGGTGGTTCTGGTGCTGCAGCAACTACAGTTATTTCTGATGGAGGTGTACATCTAATTAGTGTTCAAAGTGGAGGAAGTAACTATTATGATGCACCAATAGTAACAGTATCATCTCCTGCTTCAGGATTGGCAACTGCTACTGCTAAGGCGTTAGTTAGTGCCGCAGGAACGGTTACAGATATTTTAATAGTCGATGCTGGAGTTGGATATACAGTTGCACCTACTATTACAATTGCTGCACCCACAATAGTTGGTCTTGGTGGAACATTTTCTAAGAATGAAACTGTTACAGGAGGAACCAGTGGGACTACAGCATTAGTAAAATCATGGGATGCTTCTAAGAATGAATTAAATGTATATCAGATTGATGGAGAATTTACAAACTTTGAAACTATTACTGGAAATACTTCTGGAGCAGAGTACAAAGTTAAACCAATAAATATATACAATACTAAAGATGCATTCGCTCAAAATGATGATATCGAGTTTGAAGCAGATCAGTTACTAGATTTTAGCGAAAAAAATCCTTTTGGAAGTCCATAACAAAATTAAAAAATGTTTGATTATTTTTACCACGAAATTTTAAGAAGAACTGTTATTTCTTTTGGAACGTTATTTAACGATATTTCAATTCAAAAGAAAGATGATGATGGAGATACTTTTTCTACAATTCAAGTTCCTCTAGGTTATGGACCTAAACAGAAATTTTTAGCTAGATTAGAACAATCTCCTAATCTGAACAGATCAGTTCAGATGTCATTACCAAGAATGTCTTTTGAGATGGTTGGAATTACTTATGATCCATCTAGAAAGGTCACTAGTACTCAATCTTTCCTTGCAAAGGCAAAAGATAGTTCTCAGATAGTTAAAAGTTATATGCCAGTTCCATATAATATTGAATTTGAATTGGCAATTATGACTAAATTGAATGATGATATGTTACAAATAGTTGAACAAATATTACCATTTTTTCAACCAAGTTATAATTTAACTATTGATTTAACACCTACAATTGGAGAGAAAAAAGACGTTCCAGTTGTTATGAGCAATATTACAATGCAAGATGATTATGAGGGGGATTACTCCACCAGAAGATCATTAATCTATACATTAAGGTTTATTGCAAAAACATATCTATTTGGACCAATCAATACCAACGTATCCAAGGATATCATCAAAAAAGTTACAGTTGGATTCAATGCAGGATCTCCTGCATCATCTACAAGAGATTTACGATATTCTGTTACACCAATTGCAACTAAAAATTATACTGGAGACGCTTTTGCACTTGTTAGGGATGATATTACTGCTACGGATACTACTATAATAGTTAATCAGTCGTCTGGAATTGTTGTTGATTCTTATATAACAATAGATAATGAAACATTACAAGTAAAGAAAGTTACTGATTTGGGAGAAAATACCTTTGAAGTTAAAGTTGATAGATCACAATATAATACAGTAAGTGATTCTCATGTTTCTGGAACTGAAGTATTCTTAATAGATGCCCAAGATAATGCGTTGATAGAACCAGGAGACGACTTTGGATTTAGTACAGAATATTTTTAATTTGAGATTATTATGACAGACAAATATAATAGTTTGAATCAAACATTTGAAACTGATTTTTCTGCAGAAAAATATGTTGATGTTGAATTAGTAAAAAAATCAAAAGAACCTAAACCAATTGATTCTTCAAAAACTGAAATAAAAAAAGATTACGAATATACGAGAGGTAATTTATATTCAATTATAGAAAAAGGTCAAGAAGCATTGAATGGTGTTTTAGAATTGGCTCAAGAAAGTGACCAACCAAGAGCATATGAAGTTGCTGGACAGTTAATAAAAAATGTTTCTGATGCTACAGATAAATTATTAGATCTTCAGAAAAAACTTAAAGATTTGGAAGAAGATAAAACTCAAAAAGGACCTACAAATGTAACTAATGCATTGTTTGTTGGATCTACAGCAGAATTGTCAAAAATGCTTAAAAACAAGTCAATTGATGATACTAATAAATAGTTAAAATGTTTATGAACAATGGCTGCAGTAAGCAATGTAAATCTAATCATTCACAAAGGTACTTTCTTTGAAGAGGATTTTACATTATCTGGAGATGATGGTGGTCTTTTAAACTTAACGGGTCATTCTGCAGCATGTAAGTTAAGAAAGCATCCAAAGTCTACAACATCTTTTCCTTTTACAACTTCTATTACAGTTTCTACTGGAACTGTAAAAGTATCCATGGCAAGTACAGTTACTTCTACTTTACCAAGTGGAAGATGTTACTATGATTTAGTATTGACTAACCCACTTAATAAGTTAAATAAGGTTCTACAAGGAAACGTTATAGTAGAGGAAACTTCCAGCATATGACGATTTCAGTAAAAGTAACAACCAGTAATCAAGTTACTGTAAAACTAGGCAAACCCAAAAGTCCAACCAAAACTTCTGTAGCATCAGGAATAATTATGGCTCGCACCATAGAAGACTTGTTAGATGTTGATTCTAGCAATATTCAAGATAAATATATGTTAATGTATGATGGGACTACTCAAAAATATGTTGCTGTAAATCCAGATGACATATTAGTGAATGCAATTGAGGAACCAACATCTCCTGGTTTACCCGTTCAGATGATAACTCAATTGGCTAGTGATTTAGATGATGAAATTGATTTAGATGGTGGAACTTGGTAATCGTTAAATTCATATAGGTAATCAATGGCTACTCCAATACTACAGTTTAAAAGAGGACAATACACTCAATTACCAGGATTGAGAGCGGGTGAACCTGGATTTACAACAGATAAATATGATCTTTTTGTTGGATTAACAAGTTCTCTCGCTGATAATAAATTTTTTGGTTCTCATCGATATTGGGATAGAGAAGATGGAACAACTTCTCTAAAATTCTCCTTAGTAGATAAAGATGGAGATAATTCCATTAATTTAAAGTCTCCAGATACTTTATCTGGTGTAACTACATATACATTCCCAGAAACTCCAATAAATGCAGCACTGTTATCAACTAATGGTGATGGTGAGTTAAGTTGGGTTTCAGTTATCCCATCATTAAGTCTAACTAATCTTGATGTAGCAGGAGTATCTACTTTTGCTGCTCAGATTTTAATTACTGACACTACACAATCTGATAACAAAGACACTGGTGCATTAGTAATTGAAGGTGGTGTAGGTGTAGAAAAGAATGCTAATGTTGGTGGTATATTAAGAGTTTCTGGAATATCAACTTTTGAATCTGATGTTCAATTATCATCAAATGTTAATATTACTGGAGTCACTACCGCAACTTCATTCCATGGAGAAGGTGGAGATTTAACTTTAGGAACTCCTAGTGATAGTGATATTGTTACTGGAGGTGCTTTAAATACCTTCACCAATACCACAAGAATTGTTGATGGTATTGATGATCTAAATGAATTAGCATACAATATTCTTGGAAATACTGCAGTATCTAATGTAGATTTTGCAAGTACTCCAACTGTCGGTGGATCTCCTTTAAATGTAAGTTTAGTAGTAACTTTTGATGGAAATCCAAATCTTTATGATATCACATGGGGAGATGGTACTACCACATTAAATTCTTCATCTTCTACAATATCTCATACTTATAATGAAGCAACTGGAGGATTATTTTCAATTACTGCTACTGCAAAAAATTCTAATGGAGTGGGTGCTGGAAGTAGTCAAACGGTTTCAAAAGCAGATTATATTACGGTTTACACCCCTGACCCAGCAGTTACTTTCTCACTGTTTAGAGCGTCCTCTGGTGGTTCAGCAATAAGTGGAAATGACTTCTATGTGGTTGAAGGTCAACCACTATACTTAGAAAACACAACAACTAATACATCAGGTGCAACTGTTGATTATACCGTCAACTGGGGAGATGGATCTTCAAACGATTCTGTTGCTGATGATAATTCTAATGGTGGAGTATCAGGATCTAGACTTTTACATACTTGGGGTCAAGGAACGAATAGTTCCACTTCCAGAGATACTTTAACATTAACTCTTAATAATCATAATACTGCTAATCCCAATGTTATCCCAGCAAGTGGTTCAGTTTCACTAAAAGTTTATGATGATGCTCCAACAGCTCCTGATGGATTAAGTTCTAAAACATTATCAAATGTTTCCTCCACTGGAACTTCGCCAAAACTTGCTTCTGGATTTACAGATAATACTGGTGGTGCAACTTTATCTGCGGGAGACAACGTAAACAGAATTACCTCTGGAACTGCTACTGCTGGTCCAATTACTACATTCGCATATAATGGGGACTCTGGGACTCTTACAGCAAACTTGAATCAGTCTGCAGATGGTTCTAAAGCATTTACAAGTGGAAATGATTCTGGAACTTATACAAGTCTCATAATTGATTCTGAAAGTGATTATCAGTTACTAAACTCTGGTGGATCTTCTACATCTTTTGCAAGTAGTATTTACTATCCTGGTTTATATAAAGGATTCAAAGCAAGAATTTCAAAAGCAGTTTCTAGTTTAAGTACTGGATTAAACAGTATGCAACTACTTCATAGTTCTACTGGAAATACAAATACTGTTGAGTTTGTAAAAGATAATTTAACTTCAACCCCAACTACTAGTATATCTGGAGCAACGTTAAGTGAAAATGTTGCTGGAACTTATAGGTATATCTCAGGAATTCCTTATTATAATGCTGGATCTCCATCTTTGACACTAACTGGAATTACAGTCGCTAACCTTGTTGGACAAACATATACAAATCAATCTAATATTGTTGAAGTTGATAATGGCACTAATCAAGAAGGCACTTCCTCATCAGCAATTACAGATTCTGATTACACTTATACTCAAATTGATGGTGCCTCTACAATGTTAAGTGGATCAATTCCAATTGTTAATGTTGGAACTTCTTCACCATATTCAATTGGAACGTTAACTGTTCCAATTACATCATCATCTGTAAGAACTGTAGATAGAGTAAGGGTTCGTGCTAGAAACGTCAATGGAGTTGGTGGGTACAGTAGTGATATTACTACTAATGTACAAGTACATAAATCATCTCAAAGTGGAATTAGTGAAATTGCAATTGCAGTTTCGGATAGTTTAGGAAACGGAACTTATACCGATGATGGTGTGAGAATATTTGATTTCAGTGCTGCAACAACTAACAACCCTACATATACAAACTCCACTAATTTCTATACTAATAACCCTTATACGGAGGCTTCTGATCCAGGTGTTTCTGGAACAAAAGAATCTTCAGTAAGAATTGGTAATATTAAATATGATGTAACCAATTACTCCTCTGGTTATTTACCAGCAGGTCCTGATAGAAGTGGAGATACTGGAACACAGTACTTCACCTTTGCATTTAGAAGACAAGTTGTTGCTAACTTCAATATTAATATTACTTCTTCAGGTATTGCAGGTCTCTGGATTGCTGCACCCGGAACTAGTATAGATAATACTAGTACTTTAAATGGTTGGATTAGATCTGATACTCCTTACGCGGGTTCAGGTGTTCCAGGTGGAAATGTTGGTAATGGTGGTAATGGAAGTGATGGTTGTGCATCTACTTCTGGTGACGTTATTGCTTCTGGAACTTCTCTGAATGGAAGTTATACTATGACTTTAGGAAGTGAAAACCTAAGTAATGCTACTAGTAATGTATGTTTGATCAGAATTGCGCTTACTTCTGGACAATCTATAACATCACTTAACATAACATAAGGAATAGCATCAAATGGCAATTACAGACACCCAAAAGGTTGATTATCTTTGGAAAAAGATTGGATATGGTAGAGCAAAAACTGATGTAAATTCCATCAAGAATGCTACCAATGAATCAATTTCTTCTCCTCTACTACTACGAGGTGAGGAAGTATGGGCAGAATCATACCAAATTCCTTCGACTATTCCTGGTAGTAGTACTAATGAAGTTACTGTATATCCTACTTCAAGTCCTGTAGAATGTACTGCAGATATAACAGCATCAACAAATAGAACTTGGAAAACAGGAACCGTAGATTGGATTCCACCAGAAATTGGTTCTACCTATTTAATTAAAGTATATTTACATACTGCTGGTGATGCAGCAAATGCTGCAACTAGTGGTACTCAGATATTTGGTGCAGGATCTGGAAATAATGATGAATGGTTTTTTGATTATAAATCAGGTGTTTTAAACTTCATTGGAACAAATTTACCAAGTGGAATATCTGGAAAGAAAGTTTATATTAGTGGAGCGGTTTATACTGGAATAAAAGGTGTACCAGTTCCTGGAGCTGCAACAACATTTACTAATGTTACTGCTTCGGGAATTTCAACTTTTCTACAAGGTTTAGAATCAAGTGATATTCAAATTGGTGTAACAGCAGCAAATGAAATTGATACTCTTACATCAAGTTTAATTTTAGATTCTGCTACTGGACAAACTATAATTGATGATGATTTAAGAGTAACTGGTGTTTCTACTTTTGTAGGTAATGTAACTTTTGAAGGTGGCATTATCAATTTAGGTGATAGTGAC
>Ga0163109_10000468_pt1 | contig 32696 bp, 31 predicted proteins | sample CRUFie1St13metaG_FD_108704 | JGI IMG/M metagenome (GOLD analysis project Ga0163109, IMG submission 108704) | Marine microbial communities from the Costa Rica Dome - CRUD Field 142mm St13 metaG | ecosystem: Environmental > Aquatic > Marine > Oceanic > Photic zone | place: Costa Rica: the Eastern...
CTATTCCATTTTTTATATTGGTGTAGACATCTGCATGAAAGGATGGAGTTGATAAAAACTTAATTTGAGCATTTACATAATCCGAATCAAATGCCGCGCCAATGTAACGGGAATTATTTATGCCAATACTACCGCCATAGTGTATTTGCCCAAAGCTCAATAAAGGAAGTAGGATTAGAAGGAGGAGTGTGTTTTTCATAGGGGGTTATTCCTTGCAATATGTATTATACCATTCACAACCAGTCTCATAGTCCAAGTCACAGGAAGTTTTATAATCATCGCAAGCGGGCAAAAGTTGTTCTTGCATCATTTTACAGACTCCTCTGATGGCGTATGCGTCACCATTGTTTGGGTTTATTCTTATGACTTCTGTGTAGTCAGAAATGGCTGCAGTCAAGTCACCTGTTGCGTAATGCACCCCCCCTCTATACAGATAAGCCTCAGCATAGTTAGAGTCTAATTTTATAGCATCTGTGTAATAGATTAGGGCCAAAAATAAATTACCTTCTTCTGCATAGCCCTTCCCTATCTTCATACTGTATTCGGCACTAGGAGCAGAGGTGTCTAGTATAGCCTCCTCTTCTATAGCCTCCTCTTCTTCTGCCTCAGCTGTGACCTCATCTTCCTCTGTAATGGAATTAGCCTCCTCATCCTCTGCAATGGCATTAGTCGTAGGCTCCTCATTTTCTGCTTCATCTTGATTCTTACTTGAATTACAAGAAGAAAGGCATAAAAAGAGTAAAGGAAGTAGGATTAGAAGTAGAAGTGTGTTTTTCATAGGGGAGTGTTTAACAACCATTCGAGCAGGGCTAACCATGAAAGGTTACTCATGGCAGAGGATTTCCTCTAAATTAAAAATTCATTATTCTTTGCCAATAACTTCATGGGTATAGATCAAGGTACCTGACAGGATCTGTGATATTTTAAAATTTATACATCATGTATATTTATAGACGTTATTATTACCATATATTATAGGTGAATTTTATCATAAACATAGAGTAATATAAAAGTGTAAATCATGAAAAATATCTTTTATCTAATAGCTGGTTCGTTTTTGCTCGTACAGTTATCCTGTGGACCGGGTATTCGTTTTGAAGAACCACAACCTGTGGGCGAAAAGCAGGAGACGAAGTTTAGTTCTAAGTTTCAAGGACTTTACGCATCACTCGATGATAATTCTAAATTGGTAATATCCGAAACTGACATTATTCAAACTTCCAATCAAAAGATTAAGTTGGCATTAGAGATCATCGACACATCGGAATATTTGAAATTTGAAGATGGATTGTTGATTATTGACGGAACTACTGTTTTGCCTGCAAAACTTGAAGGAGATTCGGTAACTGCCATTTACGATTTGAAGGATACAATTTTTGAAATTTCAGAGGAACAAGTATTAAAGAAATTTAAAGGATCATATTTTCTAAATACGAGAGAATCGGATGGTCTATGGCTTGTGGAAGTGTTGTCTCTCGATAAAAAGGGTCTTCTAACCTTTAGTCTTTTCGAAAATGGAGAAGAAGATCGCTCCGAAATAGAGGATGTTACACCTATTGATAGTTTGGAAGATGACCTTGGGGAAGTAACGGATTACGTGATTCGACCCGATAAAAAGGAGTTAAAGGAACTTATACAATCTAATGCTTTACAGCTTAATTCAAGATTTCAAAAAATTCAATGACTTCATTGTACTTTAAATGAAACTCAGTCAAAAAAAGGGAAGCTTAGGTTTCCCTTTTTTTATCCCTCTGGGGCATCCGTATTCTCTTGCCCAAAGCTTAACAAAGGAAGTAGGATTAGAAGGAGGAGTGTGTTTTTCATAGCAAAACAGTGTTTACAAGATTTCTTCAAGTTACTAAGCCTATCTCAAATCTATGATAATACCATTAGGTAAGTTGTTTTTATTTGAATCACTGCATTGAGCACCTCGAAGCGCTGGCTTTTAAAGAAACCGATCTTTCAACTCCTTTGTGGGAATCATACAGGTATCCTGTTTGCCAAACCACTTGTATCGATTATTGGCAACAAAGACATAAACCGCATCACGGATAGGTCTTGGGATAATGATGGTAAGGTAGAGGTATGGCCAAAACCCATGGAGGTTTCTGACAATCTCGAGAAATGCTTTTGACTTATTCAGATTCTCTCCGTCTTTAACAAGGATGATACTCTGCAAGTCGGTGTCGTCAGAGGTAGAGTCCTGTAGCGGTTTAAACTTGAATGCGACGTGTTTATCTCTTTGGATTACAAATTGCACAAAGCCATTGCAGAGATTACAAACCCCGTCGAACATAATGATCTTTGTCTCATTCGGTTTGCTTGCTTCCCGGAAGATTAGATGGGGGCGTACCAATAGGATAAATAGACTCCCAAGAAGACCGGTAAAGATTAATAGGTCACTCAAGGGAAGGCTTACAGCATCTTTTAACCACCAGTTAACTCCGTATATCCCTACAAGCAATGTTACGATTCCAATTATTTTCTTTTTGTTTTTCGTCCAATCCTCAAAGGCTTTTTGTGCTCTTGCGGTGTCGATCAATGGAATCCAAAACAGCAGATACATCGGAATAAATGTATCAAAGCCAATATTCATCATAAGAAGAACAAAACCATGGAAAAACAGCGCCAGAAGGGTGTAGAATCGAAAAAGTGCTGGAATGAATACAACAAGCAAAAAACCTACTTCAAAAACTATGGTAAACCAGTCACCCAATTCCCAGAAAGGCTGAAACGTGAAGTTTTCAAAATAGGGGGCGAGGTAGTCTTGTTTCTGCTGGATATAAAAGTTTCTGAGGTAAAAGGCCCGCAACATGGAATCGGATAGACTCAACCAGCCAGATAAAAATTTAATCATCCCAGCTGTAAAAAAGCCAAATCCTATACTCAAGGAAAGCAGGGATATAATCCAGTTCTTCGTCCGATGCTGCGCTTTCTTCTGAATTATACTGTCGATACTAAATGCATTTCCCCATCCTGAAAAGGATAGCATAAGCAGCGTGAACCACACGAGAAATGAATGATCAATCTTTCCCGTGCTAAAAATAAATCCGTTGTTTACGATGATTAAAAGTGCCGTGATCACTCCAGCACTGCGTGTAAAAAGACCTAATAGAACAAACAAAAAGCCTATGCCAATCAAAATATCCGTCCATTGGAAGTACCACAATGGGGGAATGTCCGAAAAGAAAAAGGAAAAGAAGGGTGGTGGGTTAAACAGTCCAGCAGGAAAGGCGGCGATCTTGACGCTGTATTGAGGAATGCCAATGAGGAATATAATCGCGGAGGCGAAGAGGATTCGATACAGCCCTAGCTGGTGTACATTGGTTGAATAGGCATTGAATATCCAATGCTCAAAGCGCTTATGTATACTATGAATTACCCTAAAAATCATAGTCACTTATTAAGGCAGTACTCAGGGTGTCACCCGATATAAAGTCTCGAGTTATCGATATTTTCTCAACGTGCACACGTTCTACGTCAACATGTTGTTGCTGAGCAATCCTTGTTTTAACCCACGCGGAAAATTCATCGATTTGCTCTTGGCTCATTTTCGGATTCCTCACGCTAATGATGTTTCGCTGGTAGGATTGTTCCCCGATCAATGACTTGATAATACGGTAGTATTTTTTTTGAGCACCGTTGTAGGTCTCTTGAATTGATGTGGGGAAAAATGCTAGATCAATGGCACGGCCAAGGGCGATTTTTGATAGAGGACTTGCGAAGTCAACAAGGTTGATGGTGTCTCGTTGCGCTTGCTCTGTTTCATACCAAAGAATGTAGTCATAGGTTACGTATTCTTTACCATTGTTATCAATCCTTGAAAAACCAGGCATCATAAATCCAGGATAACATTCTCGCACCACTAGCCCATAGGCAAATTGAGCGAACAATAGGATGATAAAGAAGTAGAAAAAAACCGTGATTTTTTTGTCCCCAGCCATACTTTGAAGGTACGCTTTTTTACATCATTCCGGTTGAATCAAGCGCAGGTACAATAAATAGGATTGGCTCAGAAAGCCTTGACCTATATCTATTTTATGGACCTACCATGAAAGTATACTGGGCTAATGATCTATGACGACCTAGTCGCTCAAGCTTGAGATTAACAAAGCCTTAGTTTATGTAATGATCAAGGTTGACTAAATACAGTCGGTTACCCCCGCTGCATCTTCCTTCGATTTTGGTAATGTTTACGTCACCCTCCCAGGATGGACAGCTATATTTTAGCCAGACGAATTCATTGCTCCAATCTATCCCAGGATAATCCGTACCAGGAAAGTAGTCATAAACACTTACGTTCGTTGCTAGTAAATCGCACGAAGTAATGACATCCTGGTAGATCGTACTATTATCTCCACATGAACCATGTGTTAGAGATATTATGCCATCTCCATTGGTGTACACCATAGCTTCTTCTTCAGATGTAGTGCTCTTTGCAAAGTATGTTGTGATCTCTCCACCACCGTCTATCACATCTTCCATATACCATGAATCTTCCGTGTAAACCTTCTTTAGAAAGTTGTCAATCATATTGTTTCCTGACCACTCCCATTTGGTAAGCTCGATAAGCTCATCGATAGTAGTCTGAGCGGATAGTGGTGCGATACTTATTGAAAGTGCAAAAAGACAGGCTGAAATTCTCATGAGGCACACATTTTTGAGTTTATAATTCATCTATGATGTTAGTGAACTTCTTTTGAAATTCCAAAAAGAGCGGCACTAAATAGTACGCGTTTTCTCACTTTCTTTTTTCCTCTTTACATCATCCTATCACGACTTCGACCGTCGAGGTAGATAGCGTTGCAGCAAAACCATCAATACCGCAAGAATCGCAGCATTCACCTCATAGGCAAAGGCATGCCAAGGTTCAATTCCGAGTGCTCTACGAAGCATGACTGTGGCGACAATAAAGCCTGAGTTACGGATAACTTGGCCAAAGTCGTGTAAGTACCGCAAAGAGACTACTAGGATTAAAACATCTACTAGAATCAAGGTGGTAAAGAATTCTGTGTAGAAGACCGTATTAGGATCCATTCTTAGATGGTCGGGATGAATGACTATATCATAAGACCAGAGGGAAAGCGCATAGGCACTCAGCGCCAACAAAAACAACATAAGTGCTGCGGCCAAGACGCGCTTAAATCGCACAAAGTGTTGAAGGTCATCTTCCTCCATGCGCGCTACTCGCTGAGGGAGCACCCTGTAGAAGACTACGAGTATGCCTCCTAGTAACAGAGCTGATAGAATATGGGGGAAAAAGGCAGCCTCCCAAGGCCAAGTTGACGTGTTATCCAAATCTTTAAACACCGTCCTAATCTCTATTAAGGCAATGATTTCAATCTGCTTGCCCATAGATCGTCCAAACGAGGAGGGTAGATAGTAGACCAAAAGGTAGATTTCAGCGACTAAGACTACTGAAAAGGGCGTATAGAGTATTTGCAGAGGGCTTGAAAAGAGTGTTGACGGCAAATCAAGCGCTACATACTTATTGAGAATGTAAAGGGCTAGGTGCACTAAGAAGGCAAACAGCGCAAAGCTCACAAAGCCCTTCTCCATTCGCTTTTTGACGCTGGAAGATAACAAGACCTTTGCGATGGGATCGAGCTTGTCCATCAAGTAATTCATTGCATACACACAATCTAAACACCTCATTGAGGGATTAGGTTCCTTATTGACCATAAGCATCACAATCCTGTTGGAGTTTTAATGTACATTTGACTGACTTTCATAGGCAACAACCCAAGTAAAAACCAATCTATGAAAGACAATATGCGTCCTGAGAGTTTAATGATGTCTTATGGGTATAAACCAGAGCTTTCGGAAGGCTCGATTAAATGCCCCATTTTTCAGACATCCACTTTTGTGTTTAAGAATGCCCAAGAGGGTAAGGCCTTTTTTGAAGTTGCCTACGGAAAGCGCGAACAACTACCCAATGAAGAATTAGGGCTGATCTACAGCCGAATCAATAATCCCGATTTAGAGATATTAGAAAATCGATTGTGTCTATGGGATAAGGCGGAGGACTGCGCCATTTTTGAAAGTGGTATGTCGGCAATCACGACCGTCTTATTGGAGTTTCTCAAACCAGGCGATCTGATTTTGTACAGCCATCCAGTTTATGGTGGAACCGATCACTTTATCCATCACTTTTTGCCTTCTCTTGGGATTCATACCCTGGGTTTTCAAGCAGGTCAATCCGAAGAGGAGATTATGGCACTTGTACGCGATTCAGGGCATGCAGAGAACCTGAAGTTAGTCTATGTTGAAAGCCCGGCAAACCCAACCAATACGATTATCGACATTGAAGCATGTCGCCGCGCAGCAGACGCCTTCTCAGGAAATCACGACGTCGTAGTCGCGGTGGATAATACCTATATGGGCCCCTTGTGGCAACACCCTCTTTCCTTGGGTGCTGACTTGGTGATGTATTCGGCAACAAAGTATATCGGAGGGCACAGTGATTTGATTGCAGGAGCTGTTCTGGGTAGCAAAGCCCTCATGACTCGCGTTAAAACCTTAAGAACATTTCTGGGCAATATGGCAGGTCCTTGGACGGGTTGGTTACTTATGCGAAGCTTGGAGACCCTTAAACTGAGGATGGAGCAGCAACAGAGAAATGCTATTGAAGTCGCTAACTACCTTAAAAACCATCCAAAAGTTGCCAAAGTCAATTACTTGGGACTTCTTGAAGAGGGTAGTCCGGAATATGCTTTATACAAGCGACATTTTACAGGAAGTGGGGCAATGATATCCTTTTACATTCAAGGAGGAGAGGAAGAAGCTTTTCGGTTCTTAGATCATCTTGGCCTTATAAAGCTAGCCGTGAGTTTAGGCGGCACTGAAAGTCTTGCCCAGCATCCCAAGACGATGACTCATGCAGGGGTATCCGAAGAGCATTTAGCGGATCTTAATATATCAGATGCTTTAATTCGTTTGTCGATTGGAGTGGAGCACCATGAGGATTTGATCCATGATGTGGCGCAATCCTTGGAGAAGGTCTAGCTTCAGTGCGTGCCAGGCAAAAGAGCCTCTTTTGTTTTTTTCATGACATAGTACATTTCTGTCGCTATTTGTTGCGATCGATTGTCATACATAACAGCTTCTTGAGGGCTGTTGTCAAAAGATTTTGGATCCTCATATCGAATGGGAATTCTTTGCTCAGCACCAAAAATCGTGGGGCAATTTTTATCGGCATGATCACAGGTCATTACCGCAGCAAAGTTGTTTCTAGGATTAATGGGATCGTCTACGAGCTTTGAATACAGTTCAATGCCATGCTCACTCTCCTCAGAGCTAACAAGGTATCGCGGGTTATCATCTCCTTCCTCTTTGCCTTCAATGTTAAGGCCTGACCGATTGAGTGAAGCAATAGTCCTTGGATTACATGCCGTCACTTCAGTACCTCCGCTGAAACATTGTACAGCTATGTCAAAGTGATCGGCGGCGAACTGAGCCCAAACTTGGCTCAACTGACTGCGCCGGGAGTTATGCGTGCAAACAAAAAGAATAGAAGCTTTGTCGCCTTGCGATAGTCTATGAAGTAAATAGTCAACTAGATTATCGAGTGATTCTTGCCTTCCTTCGTTGAGAATTAGGTTGTTTTTGTCTTGTGCAATGGTTGTTAGTAGGGGATGTGGCATGTCTGCTGTGTATAAGTAAGTCGTTGTAACTGATTTAATTCCTAAATTTATGTAAGCTTATTATCTGTGCGACAGCTTTATCGACTTTTATTCTATGTTTTCCTGCCTCTTTTGGTGGGTTTCATAATTTATGTTTTCTTCCGAAAACCGGGTTTGCTGCTTGACCACTGGTTTCCTTTTATGGATGCTTTGAGGCCTAATATGCCTTATCGTCTCGGGGACTCCCGATTTGCGGAATTTGTTTTGTTCCAACTTCCTGATGCATTATGGGCTTTTGCTTTGATGTATGTTTTTCTAGTGATTTGGAAAGATGCTAAAAACTCTATGAAGTTTCTCTGGGTGCTCATCGGTGTGCTCTTTATTTACAGCATTGAGTTTTCACAATTCCTGGGTTCAGGTACGTTTGATATCTTGGATGTCATAGCCATTACCATAGCGATGGGCTTAGCCTTCTATGCCAGTATGCGCTCGTTGCGTTTCGGTGACCGCTTAAATTAGGTTCTTTCTCTACTTATTAACTTCATACCTTTGAAAGGTAACCTCAGTAAAGCATCGTTATGGTAGCCCTCGGCTATTTGTTTGTTATAGTCATTTTAAGTTATGTTATTTGGGCAACCAGTGAGAGTTTTGAACGGGCCTCTTCATACCTTGGCCGCAACATGGCTCCTGGTGTTCGGGGAGCAACCATCAATGCCATAGGTAGCAGCATGCCTGAGTTATTGACCACCATTTTTTTTCTTTCGATTGCGGGCAATGAAGAGGGCTTTGCAGGAGGTTTTGGTACTATGGTGGGCAGTGCACTCTTTAACTTACTTATTATTCCAAGTGTTGTACTTGGTACATTGATATATACCAATCAAAACAATGATGTATTTGATCATCCATTTGCACGAAAATCACTTTGGCGTGATGCTATCTTTCTTTTAATGGCACAAGGATTACTCCTTATTCTTGTGAGACCCACCATGTATTGGTGGAATGGATTGTTGTTTATGCTTTTTTACGGGTTCTATTTGTGGTTTCTTTTGGCACGAAATAGACAAGAATCAAATGGAATGGTCGAGACAACAGGGAAAGTGGAAAAGGGTATAGCAGAGGAATCAAAAATCAAAGATAGGTCAATGCTATCCGCCATCATGCGATTAGACATCTACGAGTTGTTCACGCAAAAAAAGGGTGTTAATGGTAAAAGAGCGTGGGCTACGCTTTCTATCGCCATGTTGTTTATGGGAATAAGTTGCTTATTCCTTGTGCATCTCTGCGAAGAGCTTGGCACGCTTTGGAATCTTCCTATTCTTGTGATTGCTTTGGTGATTGCAGCTTCTGCGACAAGCGTCCCGGATTTGTTTATCTCTGTGCGTGATGCAAAAAAAGGAAACACTGCGGATGCCCTGTCCAATGCATTAGGTAGTAACATTTTTGATATTTGCTTCGCCCTTGGCCTTCCTATTTTTCTGTATGTATTGTTTAACGATAACGGTGTTCTCTATGCCTTTACCCACAAGGAGGAATGGGCCTTTTCAATTTTACTTCGATGGGTGCTAATTCTTTTAACTGTGCCGGCTATTTTTCTTTTGATTCTTCCAAGCCTCAGCCTAAGGCAAAAATCTATTGGTCTTGCCACGCTCTATGGACTGTTCTTACTCTTTGTGTTTAGCTACGGAGCCGAACTTGATTTTTTACAACAAATACTTCAAGAGATCATGGCTACGGATGTTGCTCAAGGATTACTATGACTTCCAAGCCAAGTATCTATTTCCATGTGGGTTTGGGAAAAACAGGATCGACCTTTTTACAAGATCGCTTTTTTCCGAGGCTAATGGACATCGACTACCTCCCTCGAAACCGGTTTCATCTTGTACATTCATTTATCGCCAATCACCCGTCTTCTAGGATTTTAGTCTCTAGAGAATTTGACCAGCAATTGGAAGTGGAGGCCGGTAAGTTCGCTGCATCATTTCCCGAAGCACATCCCATAATCGTTGTACGAAGACCTGACAGTTACATTGCCTCGCAATACCGCAGAGCGGTGAAAAATGGATTTCGTGGAGATTTTAAGGATTTCTTTGATCTTGATCAAGATAAGGGGCATTTTAAGCAAAGCGATTTACAGTATGACGAGCAAATTGAAATGCTTTCTCAGCTCTTTTCACAACCTGTAACTGTCTTTTTCTATGAAGACATGAAGGCAGACCTAAACGATTATTTAGAAACTTGGCTTAGTCTTCTATCTGCTAGGGTAGATTGGTCAAAAGTCAATCTAAAGACTAAGCATGCTTCCTATACGGATAGGCAACTTCTTTTTCTTCAACGTATGGCTGCTTGTATTGACTTACGTAAGAGACCCCGTCAGGCATTTAATCCTATTTCCTTTTTAATGAGAATCATTCGAGCAAGTCTGCGCTACAGTCTCTTATTCTTAGGCAAGTTTAGCCGGTCTAATCAACAATTGATTTCTTCTGAAGGTCTTCAACGAGTAGAAGAAGCCTATCGGCCGATGTGGACTGCACTGCGTCGTCGATATGACAACAAAGGCTAACTACTTTCCACAGACATTTCCCAAGGTCTCGCAGGCATAGGCGTCATGCAGCTCACAAGCAATCTCTACATGGCGACAGCCCTCGGACTTTCTACCTGATGTGATAAGCAAGATGCCATATAAGTGATGGGCATCGGCAAAATCAGGCTTCATGTTGATTGCCTTACCTGCCGCCTCGATAGCCATATTTGTTTGATTGGTTTTATAAAAAACCTTTGCCCTGCTTAACTGAGCACGGACATTGTCTGGTCGAATACTCAGGGCATGATCAAAATCAACAAGCGCTTCGGTATACCTTTCCAAGTTGAGATAAGCTACTCCCCGGTTAATATATTGTTCTGCAAGACTTCCGTTGAGTGCAATGGATTGATTGCAACTCGCTAAGGCCTCTTCGTACATTTTCATATCCAAGTAGGCAATGCAAATATTTAAGTGAAGTTTGTAATCGTTGGGTTTGATTGCAAGCGCTCTCTTGTAATCAAAAAGCGCAGAATCAGGATAGCCCGAAAGTCGATAATAAAGCCCACGATGAAAATTAGCATGGTAGTTATCCGGATCAATACGAAGGGCGAGGTCAAGAGGGTTCCGCGCCTCAGCAAGTCTTTGTTGAAGGATATACATCAATCCCAGATAGCTATGGGTAATGGCTACATTTTGGTCCATGGAAATGGACTCCTTTAAGTACATCTCCGCCAAATCAAATTGATTGAGGTCAAAGGCGGCAATTCCAGCCGTTGCGTAGTATTGCGCTTCGCTGGGTTTTAACTGAATTGCCTTTTGATGGAAAATCAATGATTCCTGAAACTGCCGTAAATCAGATAGGATGGTGGCTTTGTTGTGGACAGCCTCCGCATTTGTTGGATGAATCGTTAAAAAGGTATTAATATCTCCCAATGATTCCTCATACCGTCGAAGCTTTTGAAGTACAACACTTCGATAAAAGTAGTGTTCTTCCCATGTGGGATGGATTGCCAAGGAGGAGTCGAGCAACTTGAGCGCCTCGGAGTACTCCATATCTTCTATGGCCTGCTTGGCTTGATCTAGAATACTAGTTTGAGCAAAGGCTTTATGAATGCCAATGCCAAGGGTTAGTATGATACAAAGTATCAGCGCGCTATGTTTTGTATTCTCTATCATATCGAGAATTCTTTTTGATAGAATGGTATTAACCAATTTCATACCAAACTCAGCTTAAGTATACGTCATATAGATTTAATCGTAACATATCTAGCACTCTAAAGGCTGATATAGAAGAACACTACGAGACGTTTATGATTTGAATTCTGTGATGGTGAAGCCTCTTTTACGTAGCGATTTGATCAGGCCATCTTTTCCATAGAGATGCATTGCACCCACAACAACAAAAGGCGTAAAGCCCTCTTCGACTAAAGGAAGAATATCATGCTCAATCCATGATTTGTTTCGATCCGCAAGGATCAAGTTGTAATCCGAAGCACTTTGTCTTGATAAGGCTCGAACAGAGCGGTTAAAAAATCTTGAGTTACCGGTCTTCCATGCTGATACAGTTGCTTCGATAGAAGCTTCTATGTTCAGACCTTTTCGCAACGATTTTTTGAGATATTTTTTTGGCCTTTTACTTCCTAATCTTGAAATCATCAGGATTTGCTCCTCTACTGATTCAAGATAGTGCAAGGCGATTTCTCGGTTTTTTGTATTGTAATCCAATACAATCTGTTCCACTCCTAGACTGGTAAACCCATAGTCTTGTAACACCATAACTTCGATAAAAGCATCTAACAAACCGGGCTTAAAATTCAAATAAGGAAAGGCTCTAAGCATGGTCGAATTACAATATTCGGTAATTCTATTGGCTAGTTTTTTCGGTATGACATCTAATAAACTAGAATCACTAGGATAGATCCCCTTGCTTAAAATAGAGTAACTCATTTCAAGGCTAGAGACATCGGTTTCAATAACTAATCGGTCGGATTGGTCTAGAGCCTCATAAAATTCATTTGGTATTGGTTGATCGGAGGGGCGCAAAACATGGATGCTGCCAGCAAGGTAAAATGCTTCATCATTTGACGAATGCGTCACCTTATACACTTGGCCATATGTAGAGAAAGTAAGTAGGCCTATAAATCCATAGGTTACGCCAACAAAGGCCCTTTGGAATGCTCTGCTCATGATGATTTTGGACTAAGTGTAAGGGGTATTGTGAGGATAAAACAAGCCCCTTCTCCCTCCTTACCATCAGCCTGAATAAATGCGTTGAGGATATCCGCAATTTTTAGTGCCGAAGCAAGTCCAACCCCGGTTCCTTCAAAGTTTCCTCGTTTTTCTCGATAGAACATATTGAATAACTTTTCCTTCGATCCTGGGGCAAAGCCAATGCCGTTATCCCGAATTGTGATTTCAAGAAACTTCCCGATTTTTTTCGTTTCAATGGTGACCTTTGGGCTGGCTTCCTCCGCACTATATTTCAAGGCATTGGATAGTAGGTTTTGAACCATTAGGGAGAACATACTATTATCGGATAATATGGAGTAGCTAACTTCTTCATGAATCCAAACAATTTGATGCTTTGAGTAACTAGTGTCACCTTGGATAAGCAAGTGTGCAATGGATTTCATGGTTTCTAAGACATCAAACTCGAGCAACTCAATTTTGTCTTGATTAATCCCAGTAAACTTCTGAAGCCCAGTCATCATGGCTTCCAAGCGAGCAGAGGATTCAAAGAGATGGTTGGTTATCTGCTCTATTCTTGGGTTAGAATGCGGTTCTTCCTTAAGGTATCGCTTGAGCAGCGAGGACATGGTACTTACTTGTCGAGCCGGTGATTTAAGGTCATGCCCAAAGAGGAGGGACAACTGATTCTGTTCTTTTCCTGTTTCCTTTAAGTTATTCGAGATAAGCGTGAGTTGGTTGGCCAAGGTGTCATTCAGCGCGTTCACCTCATCGGTCATGGTTTGCAGTTTGTCTCGCTCTATTTCAAGTTTACGCTCTGTTTCCACGCGTTCTGTGACATCTCTTCCATAAAAGTTTACATAGCGCTCACTTTGGATAGCGACAGCTGAAAAGGAAAAGATTTGATTCCCAATAGAGATATCTTCTATGGCAAACCCTTTTTCAATGCACTGATCGATTATAGGACCAAACGGGCAATGGTCGCCCGATCTACCTTCTTGCTCAAGATGGTTGACAAGACGCTCACCGGCGTCATTGCAAAACAACATTTTGTTTTTAAATGATAGGCGCAGCACGGGATTGGGGTTTTCCATAGGAAAACGCGCTAAGTTCTGAATGCGCTTTTCAGTCAACACTTGCGTGGTAATATTTTTCACGACAAACTCGATGGCTTTATCATCTTCAGTCGCATAGGTAACGCCAATACCTTCTAAAAAAATGGATTCTCCAAACTTAGAATTCAATGTTAAGTTGATTTCATGCCTTGAGAAATCTGCACGATCTATCATACTCCCCAATAAGTCAATGATGGATTGATACTCGGAATCTTTTACTAAAATCTCTTGAAGGTTCATCGCATCGATTTCCTCTTGGCTATATCGCATCGTATCCATCCATGCGGCATTACAAAAAAGCAGTTTAAACGAGTTGTCAACCACCATGACGAGGTCGTAGCTTTCATCCACTAAATGACGGTAACTGCTTTCTCTAGTCATCAATACATGTTTGTGCATTTGATGGCGAAAGGCCGTTCCAAAAATGGTACCGAGTTTAGAGAAAAAATCAATGAATTCTTGACCAAAGGCATTGACTTCACTCGATGCAGCGCCAACTGATCCAAAACATTGACCTTGGTCTAGCAGTGGAATCCAAAGCCTCGACTTTACCTCGGTCTTTCTTCCAAGCTCTGACGAGGATAGTCCTTGATATTTTTGGGTGTCGGGTATATGTAGGATTTCCTTGTTTCGCATGACAAAACCAGGATGTCTATCTTCTGCAGATTGGTTGGCTGAGCGCGCCTCTTCTATTTCAAAGCCGTAGGCAAAAGGCATGTAGAGCCGGTCTTCCTCAATTTCATCTTTCAGGTAGAGCCCGGCATATTTAACCTGAGGGAAATGATCGAAGACGGAATTGAGTAAACGAATAATTTCAAACTCATTTTCTGCCTGCACAAGCCGCATAAGAATGGTGGTTAAGTATTCCTCGAGATTGGAAAACTTGGATGTATTCTTCGTCATCGACATAGTGCAAAAGTAACTATTGCAGTGACTAGATTGATGACAGGGAAGAGAAGCTTTTAATTATTTAGCGGAGAACCATTTAAGTTTCATAAATGACAGAGAAAATATGGATGTGTGATTGGACGTCGTACCTTTATGTGGTAATCATAATATCATGGGTGCAAAACGAACAGATTATTATTGGACTGAAGAGCCAGAACCACATATTGGTAGACGCCGCGCTATTCTAAAGGATCATCCTGAAATTAAGAAGCTATACGGGATTAACCCTTGGATGAAGTATTCCGTCTTGATTTTAGTTAGCATTCAGGTTGGTGTAGCAATCTTTCTTGGCCAGTACAATGTGCCTTGGTATGTCTTCCTTGGTTTGACGTATTTAGTTGGTGCCACAATTTCTCATGCGCTCTTTTTGGCAATCCATGAGATTACACACAACCTTGCTTTTAAAAAGCCTGAGTTAAACAACTACTTGGCTTATATCGCGAATATTCCAATTGTCGTTCCCTATGCCATGGGATTTAAGTTTTACCATCATGAGCATCATTGGGAGCAGGGTAAAGATGGCGTGGATAGTGATATCCCCTTGCCAAGTGAGGCAAACTTTTTTAGAGGCTTTATCGGGAAGGTGTTATGGTTTATGCATCAGATATTCTTTTACGCATTGAGACCTATGTTCGTCAAGAAAGTACCATTTGATAAGTGGGTAATAATGAACATCGTCTTTCAGGTTATCGTGATGATTCCGATCATTTACTTTGCTGGCCTGCCAGGTTTAGGTTATCTATTACTTTCACTTGTCTTAGCGGGGAGTTTGCACCCAACTTCTGGGCACTTTATCTCGGAGCACTACGTGTTTCATGAGGGACAGGAGACCTACTCTTACTATGGCCCGCTCAATTTGGTAACCTATAACGTCGGGTATCACAATGAGCATCATGATTTTCCAAATATTCCTGGAAGTCGCCTTCCGATGTTGCGTAAAATTGCGCCAGAATACTACGATAACCTTCACAGCTACAAAAGTTGGACGGGAGTCATCCTCAAGTTTTTATTCTCGCCAGATATAACTCTGTACAATCGCACGAAGCGTCGCTAGATTTAGTTTTCATGCAGAAGGCCTAGGTAAGGACATTCTAAGTTCTCTGAAGCACCTCTGTTTATGCTACTCACTGTAGGTTCGCGAGGACTCCCTCTCCGATGGGCTGAGCATCCAGCTCAATCCAGTAGAAAAGAAGTTCAGGGTATGATTCAATCCAGTGCCAACAGAAAAGTCCCATTGTAGATGATTTTTCATGCGATACAGAAATCCTGCGTTAAGACTAACTTCTGCGTTGGAAAACTCTTGCCAGTCCCCATAGGGCTCTATAAAAACCATAAACTTGTCATTGACTTGATGAGCTAGGGCAAGGGTGTAGATAAGGTCTCCACTCCCTGTTCCATAGTTGTTATATCCTATGTTATAACTAATGCTCTGTTTAGCACCAATAGGATGAGCAAACAACAGTCGATTCAGGCTCCCAATTTGATTATTGGAAAAGCGTGCACTACCCGTTGGAAAGATGAGGTGGGTAGAAAAAGCCATCTGGGCTTTGGGTGAAGAGAATAGTTGAATTTTGCTTCCAACTTGCCAGTCAGTAATGCCTGCTCTTTCTCGGTCATTACTTGGGCGATATTGTTGAAGGTGGTTTGTGATTAAACGCAACTCAACACCTTTGAATAAGTTCAATCGCATGAGGACGTTGGGCATAGAGATTTCGCGTATTCTTTGGTTGGTTTCACCGCTGTAGCTTAAACCAAGGCCTGATTCAATTTGAAAAATGTTCTTAGGTAAAACAACTGCACTTTCAGATTGCGTCGGTCTATCGGTATCTATGGGAGATTGTCCAAAGACTTGTACGCTGAATAAAAGTCCAAGGATTGCCCAAAGTGAACGATTCTTGGCTAGGCTTTTTCTATAAATACTCATAACTAATCTTTTTTGTAAAGAATAGTAAGATATGCAAAACAAACAGGAACTAGATTTTCGAGCAGAGAGGTCGCTCCCTGCGATTTAAGAGGACATTGCACAAGGGATGACTCGTGCCGAACAACGGCCTGTGATTTCTCATTAGCATGTACTTTCCTATATCGATTTATTGTCGCCCAAAACCTTTCTTACTGAGGCAAGTAGACTTGTGATAGAAATTGTCGATGAATTGTGATAAGAAAACAATTTCGTTTCTCGTTGAATTTGTAGTTTCGAACTATGGCTAAAAAGCGAACGTATTTAGATTTTGAAGAATCCTTACGCAAACTCGATAATCAACGCGAAGAATTGATAGATCGTCAAAACGAAGGAAAAGATGTTGACAAAGAGCTTGCCCAATTAGACAAGCAGATTGATCAAATGCAGAAAGCCATCTTTGATCATTTGTCTCCATGGCAGCGTGTTCAGTTATCCCGCCATCCAGATCGTCCCAAAACACTGGAGTATGCTAAGAATCTGTTTCAGGATTTTTGCGAGCTTCATGGGGACCGACAGTTCGGTGACGACAAAGCGATGGTGGGCGGTTTTGCTCTTTTAGACGGAGATCCTGTAATGGTTATCGGCCAGGAAAAAGGCTCGAACACCAAGGAACGCCAATTTCACAATTTCGGCATGGCGAAGCCCGAAGGATATCGAAAGGCTCTCCGATTGATGAAACTTGCAGAGAAATTTAATCGACCGATTATAACCTTGATTGATACGCCAGGTGCTTATCCAGGTATTGGAGCGGAAGAGAGAGGCCAGGCTGAATCTATCGCTAAGAATTTACAGGAAATGCTGAACCTCAGTGTGCCTATTATCTCGATAGTTATTGGTGAAGGGGCATCAGGTGGCGCCATCGGTATTGGAGTAGGCGATCGAATTATGATGTTGGAAAACACTTGGTTTACGGTGATTAGCCCAGAGAGTTGCTCCACCATTTTATGGCGATCCGCTGAGCATAAGGAAAAGGCCGCTGAGGCGCTAAAGCTTACCGCCCATGACATGCAACGCTTGAAGATTGTAGACACAATTGTCAAAGAGGGACCAAGCGGAGCACACCGAAATCGCGAGGCAACCTTTAAAAATGTAAAGCGACAAATCAAACGCTGTTTAAATCAGTTGAGAGAAATGACGCCGGAAGAACGAAAGACGCATCGCTATGCTAAATATGAAGCGATAGGCAGTTTTATCGAAGTAGAAAACACAGGCTCTGTAGAAGCCAACGCTTGAAAAAAATCACTATGGAACAATGTACGAGTAATGACTTAAGAGGAGTGGGCGTGGCCTTAGTCACCCCATTTACAAAGGATGGACTCGTTGATTATTCCGCGCTTGATCAGTTGGTGAATCATTGCATTACAGGAGGTTGTTCTTACTTAGTCGCACTCGGCACAACCGGTGAAACCGCTACCTTATCCATGGATGAGCAGCAGGTTGTGCTTAATAAAGTAATTGGTTCCGCCAGTGGTCGTATTCCTGTAATTGCCGGTTTGGGTGGCAATAATACACAAGAAGTAATCCAACGAATTCCCTTATTAAATCAGGAGGGCGTTGCTGGTTTTCTATCAAGTAGTCCGCATTATAACAAGCCCACACAGGAAGGAATTTTTTGCCATTACATGGCAATCGCAGAAGCGAGTCCTAAGCCAATCATTTTATATAATGTTCCTTCTCGTACAGGACAATCTATGGATTCCTCGACAGTGATTCGCCTTGCAGAGGCATCAAAAAAATTCATTGGCATCAAAGAAGCATCTGGTGATTTGTCTCAAGCGATGCGAATTATAGCGCAAGCCCCAGATGATTTTGCACTTGTATCTGGGGATGATTTTCTCACCTTACCCCTCATTGCTTTGGGGGCCACAGGGGTTATATCCGTTGCAGCAAACGCTTTTCCTAAGTCCTTTACGCATTTAGTCCGTGCCGCGCTCAACTATGATCTTAATGAAGCGCAAAAGCTGCAAGTCGTGTTCAATCCATTTTTTGAGGCGTTATTTGAGGAAAACAATCCTGGTGGAATTAAGTGTGCGCTGGAATCAATGGGCCTTATTCAAGGTCATCTGCGTCTTCCTCTTATTCCTGTGAGTGAGAAGAATCAAATTGAGATTCAAAACGCTCTCCGTATTATTGCCGAGTGGGAACTGTAAGTATTATGTCATATCGCCCTTTGTTAACGCACGTTACCTTGATATTCTTCGTGCTTCTCACGTTAACTTCCTCCTGCGCGTTGTCTAAAAAGTCATTGGAGAGTAAAACCCCAGAGGATAAGCTAGCACTGGCTATGACTTACTATGGAAAGGGCCAATACTTTAAGGCAATTCCCTTGTTTGAGGAACTTTTACCCGTCTATCGAGGCACGGATAAGCGCGCTGAAATCTACTTCTATTATGCCAAGGCTCAATATGAAATGGATAATGCCATTATGGCTGGCTTTCATTTCAAAAGGTTGTATGATCAACACAGTTTAAGTGAGTTTGCTGAAGAAAGTCTCTTCATGCATGCGGAGTCTTACTATGCGCAAAGTCCTAAGTGGTCCTTAGATCAAACGCCGACCTATGAGGCCTTGCAAGCTTATCAGAACTTTATCAATATTTATCCTACAAGTGAGCGTGTAGAGCTATGTAACAATAGAATTGATCTTCTACGGGATAAATTGGAACGCAAGGCCTTAGAGGCAGCTAATTTGTATTACAGAACAAGAGATTATAGAGCGGCTGCCATTGCCTATGAAAACCTATTCTTGGAGTTTCCTGATATTGAAAATCCATCGAATTTGTACTTTTTAGCGGCGATGTCCTATTACAAATATGCCGAGCGCAGTTTTATTGATAAGCAGGGCGAGCGCTACAAGATTGCCATTGATAAGTTGAAGCTCGTTCAGGCGCTCTATCCAGAGCATCCAGAGTTTAGTACGTGCGATGAATTTATCTATCGATCCAAGCTCGGTGCTCTGTCAGCCTCAGTGAATATGATTTACACAAGACCACTTGATGAGCGGGTGCCTGCTGTTAATGAAGCAATTCAGTCCTTGGAAAAAGCGGTTTGGATGGATGGTAATGAGTCCTATGAATCTCAGCGTCAGGAATTGTTGGAAAGAGCTGCCTATATCAACGTGCAAACGCATTATGAGTTGGCCCTTTCAAGTGAAGAAAATCAACAGTATCGATGGCATACAGACTTGGTGAATATCAGTAATTCTTACTTGGATTCCTTTGGTTCCAGTAAAAATGCACGTGAAGTCCTGAAAATTCGAGATTATTCTCGTACCTTCATCGACCGTTTCTAGACGAAACATAACATCATAGCATGGAAAAAATTCGCAAGTTTAAAGGCTTAGAGGCGCCAGAAAGCTCTCAACCCCAAGATTTGAACAAGCTTCAAATGCAATCGGGTAATCTATATCGTTCCTTGGCAGTTATCGCAAATCGGTCGAATCAAATTTCGATTGACCTCAAACAAGAACTAAATAGTAAGCTTGAGGAGTTTGCTGTTACCTCTGAAGTGCTTGAGGAAATTGTAGAAAATCGAGAGCAAATTGAGATTTCTAAGTATTACGAAAAGCTTTCTCATCCTACAATTCTGGCCTTAGAGGAATTCAAGCGCGACGAGCTTTTCTACCGTGAACGCGAGGAAAGCAGCGAGGCGAGTCATGACGAACAAGGCGAGCAATAAAAAAATTCTCTTTGGTGTAACAGGGAGCATAGCTGCTTACAAGGCACCAAGCATAGTACGTGGTTTTAAGCAAAAAAACTATGACGTTCAAGTGGTGCTAACCTCAGGGGGTTCCCGATTTACAACCCCATTGACCCTGTCCACTGTTTCTGGAAACGCCGTTCTTCAAAGTATGTGGGACGACCAAGGCACTTGGCATAATCATGTTCGCTTAGCCAAGGAGTCCGATTTGTTAATCATTGCACCAGCTTCTGCTAATTGCTTAGCCAAATTGGCCAATGGTCTATGTGATGAGATGCTTTATGCCCTTTACTTATCCGCAACGTGTCCGGTGATCGTAGCGCCTGCTATGGATTTAGATATGTGGAAGCATTCTTCGGTTCAACGCAATATTTCCCAACTAGTGCAAGATGGAGTGCATGTTTTAGAACCTGCCACGGGATTCTTGGCGAGTGGTTTAGAGGGGCAAGGCCGATTACCTGATGTCGAAGTCATCACAGCATTCGCTGAGGATGTGCTCAGCCAATCCGCACAATCTTCCTAAACGTGGCACGCATCCTTGTTACAGCAGGTCCTACCTATGAGCGCATCGATGCCGTTCGGTTCATTGGTAATAGAAGTTCGGGTAAAATGGGCTATGCTATTGCTGCTGAACTTGTATCACGTGGCCACGAGGTCACTCTTGTTTCGGGTCCATCTTCGTTACCCATTCCAAAAAATCTACACTTTTATCGTATAGAGTCCGCCCAGGAGATGTATGATACCGTCATGCAACTTTGGCCCAAGGTTGATGGCGCAATCAAGGCGGCGGCTGTTGCAGATTATACGCCAAAAATTACAGCGGACCATAAAATCAAAAAACAAGAAGCCAAGTTGACGATTGAATTGATGCCTACCATGGATATCCTTGCTGCTATGGGCCAAGAAAAAAGGGAGAATCAATGGTTGGTTGGATTTGCCTTGGAAACCGATAATGCCTTGGCCTATGCTAAGGATAAACTAAGGCGCAAAAATCTTGATTTTATCGTGTTGAATTCGCTTGCGGATGCCGGAGCAGGGTTTAATGTGGATACCAATAAAATAACTGTGATTGATCGCGATCAGAATGTTACTACCTTCGGAGTAAAGCCCAAAAGTGAAGTTGCTCAGGATATTTGTGAAATCATTCAACCTTTCTTGCGTTAATTGCTATATGACGAGGATACTAGGCATAGCGGCGTTTTGCATTTTTCTTTTCGGTGTTTTATCACCTGCTGCCTTGAACGCACAGGAGTTACGTGCTTCTGTTGAGATTAATGCGCAAGCCGCAACCAGTGTGGATCCTCAGGTCTTTCAAGAGTTACAACAAGCGGTTGCATCCTTTCTTAATGAAAGGAAGTGGTCCAGTGACAACTTTGAAGATTTCGAAAAAATTGAGTGTAGTTTTTTTATCAATATTCTCGAAGAAAAAGGAAACAACTCATACGGTGCTTCGTTGACAGTTATCGCGAACCGACCGGTCTACAATACGAGCTATAACTCAACTCTCATTAATCGGTTTGATAAGGACTTGGTCTTTACTTACAAGCAGTTTGATCCATTGGATTTCAATGAGAATCAGTTTATCAATAACCTTACGCACACCCTTGCTTTCTATGTATACTTCATCTTGGGAATGGATTATGATTCCTATGAGCAAAATGGAGGCGACGTTTATTTTCAGAAGGCACAAGAATTGGTTAACAATGTTCCTTCGACTTCTGGATTCTCGGGTTGGCGATCTTTCGATAATAATAACCAAAACCGCTATTGGCTTATCAATAACGTGTTAAATAGTCGTTATGCCCCTTTTCGGGAAGGCAATTATACCTATCATCGCTTAGGATTAGATCGGATGATAGAGTCAAAGGATACCGCGATGCTTTCCGTATTAAATGGCATGGCTAGCTTTTCAAAGGTGGGCGAGGATGCTCCTAATTTGCCCATCATGCAGTTATTGTCTGATACAAAAAAGTTGGAATGGTTAAATCTTTTTTCTGAAGAAAAAACTGACATCAAGTCTGCAGCCCTTAACGCACTTGTGACCATTGATCCCAATAATATTGAGGAGTACAGAAGTCGTTTCAAATAAATTAGTCTTTGCATGTTAAAGACTTTATCAATTGACCAATTTAGATTAATAAACTCTGCGAAGCTTGAGTTTCATCCAGGCATGAATGTCATCACAGGGGAGACGGGCTCAGGTAAGTCCATTATGTTACGAGCTTTAGCGCTAGTAACAGGGGCTCGGGCAGATAAAGAGGATGTGCGGAAGGGGAGTAATAAATGTGTTATAGAACTTGAGCTCACCTTGCCAACTTCTTTTGAATCATGGTTTACCTCTAGAGATTTAGATTATTATCCAGAAACCATCTTGCGGAGGGAGGTAACATCAAATGGTCGGTCAAGGAGTTTTATCAATGATACACCGGTCGGTCTTAAAGAATTACAGAACCTGGGTAAGGCCTTTGTTCATGTCCACGGTCAGCATGAAACCTTAGCCCTTTTTGATCCTAAACTGCAACGAGAGATGGTGGACCTTGGGTTTGCTCATGAATCTAAGGTGCAAGAATATCACATGCAGTACACCAAATATGTTGAACTTAAAAAGGCTTTAAAGGACTTGCTTGATAAGCGAGATTCTCTGGAAGCGCTCCTAGAAAGCCGGCAACGTGATCTTGAGTCCATTCATGAAAGTGGGATTCTTGAAGAAAACTTAGCGGAACTGGAATCGAGGTTCACCGTCCTTTCTAATGCCGAGGTATTGCATATTGTTACGGAAGAGGCGCGGAACTTACTCGAAGGCGCTGATGCTTCGATAATACAGCATTTGGTTCAAGTGATTCAGCAGCTTGATTCCGTGGCCAAACATGATGAAGAACTTTTATCCCTTGTGGAGAGGCTTCGTTCATCTCAGATTGAAATTCAAGACTGCTCATCTAGCTTGGAAGACCTTTCTGAATCATATCAGTTTAGTCCAGAGGAATATGAAAAAGTGTCGCAAGCTCTTGATACTAGCCATCGTTTCCTTAAGAAATATCAGTGCTCGGATATTGAAGAATTAAAGGCACTTGTTACTTCGTGGGAAGAGGAATTACACAATCAAGGACTCTTCGAGATAAACATTACAAAGTATTCAAGTCAAATCGATGACTTAGGTATATCCATGAATGCCCTGGCACAGACAATTCACAAGGGACGTGTAAAGGCATCTGCTGAGCGCTCAGAGGCTTTGGTATCGAGGTTGAAGACCTTATCGATGCCTAAGGCTAGGGTAGTCTTTGGATTAGAAGAAAGGGAGGATTTCGGACCTTTTGGGAAGGATGCCTTCACCTGGCTTTTCTCTGCCAATCCAGGATTTGAAGTCAAACCTATTGAACAGGTTGCTTCAGGAGGGGAGCGGTCTAGATTTATGCTTGCAGTGCGCTCTATATTAGGTCAAGCACTTGGATTAAGTACCTTGATTTTTGATGAAATTGATACCGGCGTCTCAGGAAAGGTAGCGGATCAAATTGGGCTAGAGCTGCTTGCCATTGCACAACACCAACAAGTGATTACGATTACGCACTTACCCGTAATCGCAGCCAGGGCCAATAAGCATTACCTCGTAGAGAAGGCCATGGATGACCACAGTACTTGGACTACTATCGAGGAAGTAGAAGGAAAGGCTCGCACTTCAGCTGTAGCATCACTCATTGGGGATCATCGAGACGCCAAAGTTTTAGAAGTAGCCGAATCGCTGCTTTCTGAAGGATTAAAACAATAGGCCTATGACAATGCAATCTTCGTATTGGGAAACCAATCGCGTGCTGTCAACAGTGAATCTACTCATTGTTGGTGGAGGCTTTACAGGACTTAGTGCCGCTCATTTCGCCTATATTAAAAATCCTTCACTGCGTATAGCGGTGGTTGATCAGCAATCTTATGGCCAGAGTATGGCAAGCACTCGAAATGCAGGGTTTGCTTGTTTTGGAAGTCCAACAGAGATTCTTGCCGATATTGAGAACGAGGGAATTGAGCAAGCGTTGGCACGCGTCAAACTCCGTTATGAAGGAATTCAATTATGGCTTGGGATGTTTTCAGCAAAAGATTTTGATTATGCTCCCGATGGAGGGTTAGAAGTCTTTCATAGTACAGAGAGCTCGATCTATGAGAAGACATTGGACAAGCTCACTTTGTTGAACAGCGAATTAGAGCGTCACATTGGGCGTAAGGAAGTTTTCTCTCCTTCGCATGGAATTAATGATTCTTTATGTCACGGGATTGGCATCGCAGGAGAAGCTGGTTTGCACCCAGGAAAGTTGCAAGCCTGTTTGCTTACGAGCCTGCAAAGCAAGCCTATAGCTTTTCTAAACGGAATAGGTATTCCCCCTCTTGAGCATTGGATTAAAAAGAAGGATGTATGGCATATTCCAACAGCTTCTGGCTGGATTGTGTCAGAATTTGTCTTGTTGGCAAACAATGCTGGCTTGAGTCAGTTAAGCGAGAATACTGTCCCTGGAAGAGGTCAGGTGATCTTAACCGAACCTTTTGATCATGGATTAGCTGCTGGGACCTATCATGCTCGGGAGGGATACATGTATTTCAGAACACTTGGTGATCGCATTCTTTTGGGAGGGGGACGAGATGCTTTCCGCCAGCAAGAAGAAACGCTAAATGCCAATGGTACAAAAGAAGTCAAGCGCTATTTGGAAGATTACCTTACTACGCACATTTGCCCCGGTCAGCAAGTCTCCATTGCACAGCACTGGGCTGGAATAATGGCTTTTACAAAGAATCAGCGAAAGGAGTTGCTGAGTAAGTTCCTAGAGGATAAGGTCCTAACGGTTGGCCGTATGGGGGGGATGGGGGTTGCCATCGCTCCAAGAGCTGCTCAAGATGCCGTGCATCAGTTATTGAGCTAAATTGCCTACCTTCGATATAACAAAATTCAAACAACAATGGCCGGTTTACTCGAAGGAAAAAAAGGAATCATTTTTGGAGCATTGGACGATCAAAGTATCGCTTGGAAAGTAGCACTGAAAGCGAAAGCTGAAGGAGCTGATTTTCTATTGACCAATGTCCCTGTTGCCTTACGAATGGGTAAGATTCAAGACTTAGCAGAGCAATGTAATACGGAGGTAGTACCTGCAGATGCTACGAATCTAGAAGACTTAAATGGGTTGTTTGATAAGGCTGCCGAGCGTTATGGTAAAGTAGATTTTATCCTACACAGTATTGGTATGTCCCCCAATGTGCGTAAAGGAAAAGCCTATACTGATTTGAATTATGACTGGATGCAAAAGTCGCTCGATATTTCTGCCATTAGTTTTCACAAGGTGATGCAGGTGGCCTATCAAAGAGATATGGTAAACTCAATGGGATCGATTTTAGGGCTTTCTTACATTGCTGCCCAGCGATCATTCCCTGGCTACGGTGATATGGCTCAAGCTAAGGCGATGCTCGAGTCTATTGCGCGTTCCTTTGGGTATTACTGGGGAGCTAAAAATGGCGTCCGAGTGAATACAATTTCTCAAAGTCCAACGATGACCACTGCAGGAAGCGGTGTAAGTGGTTTTGATGCATTCTTTGATTTTGCGGACAAACTAAGTCCTTTAGGCAATGCCGATGCTGAGAGCTGTGCAGATTTCTGCCTAGCTATGTTCTCCGATTACACTCGGAAAATCACGATGCAAAATCTATTTCATGATGGTGGATTCTCTTCTGTAGGAATGACAGAATCCTTTATCGAAAGTTTAGGCGAAAGCTCAGAGAGCTAGAGTTCAACGAGATTACGCTTTACTCTTTGTTGTCTTTTTCTTCTTTCTTGTAGTGGATTTAGCTCTGCTTTTCTTCACTACAGCATTTGGTCCTTCAATGAATTTCCCATTTTTAACAAGGCCGAGATAAGCAACTTCTTTCGTGCGCTTGTATTCTTCCATTGCGCTGTCGATTTGCTCTTTAGATTCTCTACGGATTTTAATTCCTCGTTCTCCGCCGTTGTTTCTTACTTCCATATAATATCCGTCCTTAAGACGCTTTTCACGTGTGCTAGGTCTTGCCATGCTGAATTATGATGATTTGGTTAGAAGCGCAGAATAAAAGAATGCGCTAAAAGAAAAAAATAAGTCGATATGTGTTCAGAACGCTGATACATTCGGTGTCGGAATATACAAAAAACATGCCGAATTGTCAAATTCCTTTCCCGAGGATTACGGTTCGAATGGTGAAGAGAAGAATCTGAAGATCAAAAAATATGCTTTGATTATCGAGATAAATCATGTCATATCGCATACGTTCCATGATTTCTTCAAGATTACGTGCATAGCCAAACTTCACCATTCCAAGTGATGTTAATCCTGGCTTGGTAATGTAGATTCGGGCATGCAGTGCTTCCTTTTCCTGTATTTGTTGCACATAAAAGGCACGCTCAGGCCTAGGGCCAACGAGGGACATGTCTCCTTTCAATACATTCCATAACTGGGGAAGTTCGTCAAGTCGCCATTTACGCATGCTGTGTCCCCATGAAGTAATTCGATGATCCTTTTCACTCGACAATTGTGGGCCATCCTTCTCCGCATTGACAATCATTGATCGAAATTTATAGATGCGAAATGGCTTCTTATGTAAGCCAATGCGTTCTTGTGTATAGAGTATGGGCCCCTTAGAAGTAGATTTTATTCCAAGAATACAAAGTATGAACAACGGAATGCCAAGGAGCAGTCCCAAAAGACTCAGGCTTATATCCATAGCCCGTTTACTAGCTTTCTGCCATCCACTAAGGTGCGGTGTGAGCGGGGCGCAGTAATATCTTCCTAGGGCATAGTCCATCGATTGTCGAAAAGGATAGTTTTCACTCGATCTGTGATATAGCCGAAGCTCTACTTGATTCTTTACGAGGGCATTGATTTGTTCAGTGTTGAGGGCCTTTAAGTCCATGGGCTCGAAAACTCGCCATACTTCGTTTGCCTCATGATCAGTGTTTTCCCATTCTGTGGTATCAAAAATTTCTGTTGTTGCATTACGATATAGAATTCCTCGTTCCTTCCTTGAATTGATTTCCTCCTGCATTCCTCCAATATCACACACAATTGTGTGGTATTTATCTTGGGAATACTGTATGGTTAGTAACATCCTAAATACTCCATTTGATAAACTAACAAGCGTTAACTGAAGGCAGGCATAGGCCAAGAGGATATGGTAGTAATCGCGAGGAGCCGATATTCCATCGTCGATAAACAAAATGAAGTAGAGCACCAAGCTGGATAATAGTGTAGCCGCCAATAGATTGACAAGTTTAGCAAGCCGACCTTCGACAAAAACTTTATCATAACGCCCTGTTATGAAGCTGACTAGAATCCAAAGGATTCCATTGGCAAGAATGCCCAGGTAAAGGTTTCTATCTTGAAAGGAGGATAGTCCCTCTTGGAAGGCTAGACCATCGATGGTCAATTTTCTGTAGAAAAAAAACAAAATCCATGACGCACTGACTGAGAAAGCCTCTAGGAATACTTTTACTAAGCGCCACGTTCTATGTCGTAATTGATTTTCTTGCATCAAAAGTGCACTAGTTTGACATTATCGATCGCAATGAAACTGCTATCTAAATCGGGATATAGTGAGGTTTGTATATAGAAGCGGTAAGATTCTGCATCGATTTGACCAATATCATTACTAACGTCTAAGTAGAGTTTTTCCCATCGCCCTTCTTGCGTCGGAGGAGCATAGTAGATAAAGGCATCAGCTAGCACAGTGCCATTCTCCTCTCCTCGTAATCCAATCGCAAAGTCGTTGGTGCTGCTGTAATGCATTTCTAGAAAAATACGCTGACCACTTGGAAGACCTACTGCACTTAACATAGCACATTCAGCATTGGTTAAGGAGGAGTTTAAATGAATAACGCCGGCTTTACCAGATAATGGTATAGGAGGACTTTCCGCATTAAGGTTGCTGAAGTTGTTTGAAACTTCGAAGGTCTCTCGCAGGCTGAATTGGATACCTTGTGCATACGTAAAGGCTGGATTGAGGACGAGGGTGTCGTACAGAGTAAGTGCGGTGTCGATTTGAACAATATCATAGAAGGGATATACTTCTCGTTGAAGGAAATCACCATTTTTATAGATACCGGGCTCTAACAAGATGAGCTTTTCTCCTTCGGTAAGGACGGCAATGGTATTTTGCCATCCAATAGCCCCTCGATCATCCCCTTCGACTTGCACCCATACATCGTATATTCCGCTTAATGTGTCAATAACTCCGTCTTCATTAAAAAAGCTGACTTGATTTATCTTGATGTAGGAGGGTAGTCCATCATTGGGAACTTGCTGGCAGGAGGTAAAACCGAGGGTCAGGCCAAGGAAATATAGAGTAATAAGAAAAAATGACTGCCTCATATTGTTCTAAAGGTACTTTATTGATAATGCTTTTGGTATTCTTGAATGCATTCATCAATTTGAAGTGCTAGGTCGAGGCAGCGAATGCCATCCTCAATTTGGACGCGCACCGAGGCACCCGTAATCATCGCATCTATGAAATTGGCTTGTTCTTCCATGATTGCGTTATTGTTCGAGGGTTCGGATTTTTCATATTCCAGATATTTTTTGGATTGGTGTCCCTCGATTTCAATCGGCGTACTTTTGGAGTTAACAGGGCTCGTATCATGTAACTGAATCCTCTCTGTAGACTTTTCTATAAAATCCATACTTAGGTAGTTTTGGTTTTGAAAAACCCGCATTTTCCTCATGGCCTTCATAGAGACCCGACTTGCTGTGCAATTAACAACACAACCGTTTGAAAAGGTGAGTCGGACATTGGCAATATCCGGAGCAGCACTCACAATAGAGATTCCCGTTGCATCGATCTTCTCAACCTTCGAATTCACCAAGGACAGAATGAGGTCAAGATCATGAATCATTAAATCCATGACGACAGAGACATCGGTTCCTCTCGGATTGAAAGGGGCGAGTCGATGACATTCAATAAACATCGGATCAATGGGCTGTGCTTGAGCTGCCTGGAACGCAGGATTAAAACGCTCAACATGACCGATTTGTACGATGCATTTATGGATATCGCTTAGCTTCTTTAATTCTAACGCTTCTTCAAGATTGGAACACAAAGGTTTCTCAATAAATACATGCTTTGAATGCAATAAACATTGTTTTGCCAGGGAGTAATGGGATGGGGTAGGCGTTACTAATATGATGGCATCCGAAGCCTTAATCAGATCTTCTTCACTATCAAATACATGCACATTAAATCGATCCCGAATAGCCTCACAACGAGCATGGTTGGTGTCAAATACCCCTGAACAAATAGCATGGCTTTGCTCAAGTAAAAGTTTGAGGTGAATCTTTCCTAAATGACCGAGTCCAAGAACGCCTATTTTGGGTTTATTCATAGTAGATTATCAAAAAAAAAGCCCCCCAAATGGAGGGCTTTTCACTTAGTTTGTGCTTAACGGATAAGGCTTAACGTTCCCGTTATGTTTTCAATTTCGCCATTCGCATAACGAATTTGTAGATAGTACATGTAGGTGCCAGGCTGCTGGTCTTGATTATTCCAGCGACCGTCCCAACCGTTGCCATCATAGCTGTATACTTGCTCTCCCCATCGATTGAAGATGTCCAAACTTACAATGTCTAAGCTTGGGTTGGAAGGTGCAAAAATATCATTGAGACCATCGCCATTTGGTGTAAAGGCATCCGGTAACAACAATTGAATGATATCACGAACGACGATATCTGCACTGCGTGTTTGTTCGACACATACCACAGTATCTCCTGTAGGAGTGATTGTAGAACTTGTTACATCATAAAACACGGTGTAGGTTCCAGGAACATCTGATGTTAATCCTGTGATAAAACCATCTGAATTGGTAAGCATGGCATTGAAATCATCGACTGTCCAATTCGACTCATAGCTCGTAGTTAAAGCACTTGGATCTGTGGTAACCGTGGCTTCAATACTGTCGCTCAACTCAGTGATGAATACAGAATCCATAGCAACTGTTATGTCTACCTCGTTGCAGATTCTTGTCACAGTAAATGTGTCAGATACCGATGCACAGCCAAAGGCATCAAATAGGGTAATGACATAGTCTCCGTCGTTATCTACTGTTGTAGTTGGCGTATCATCACCATTTGACCAGAGATACACTCCTACTGAGTTTGGAGCGACTTCGTTGATTGTTGGCTCAAGAAGCAATTCTCCATCGCAACATAGATAAGCTAACTGATCAGTGAAATCAATAGTAGGTGTTGTGAGTCTGAAGACCAAGGTAGAGTCTTCACCGGTACATATGGCAGAGGATATACGAACGGTATATATACCAGTCGCGGTGAGTCCGTTCCAAACATTACTAGCTGGTCCTCCATCAAGCCATTGGTAAGTGAATTGCTCACCGTTCGGGTTGAGTGGTGCAACTAGGTTAAACGTACTTGCTTCTTCACAGATATAGGTTGTATCTGGAAGAAGATCCTGTTCAGAATTAATCTGCTGAATCACAATGGTATCAGTTGGCCAGTCGCATCCGTCGACCGTCGTAACCGTTCCGAAGTAAGGACCACCAGCATTGATGGTAATAGAATCGGTGTCAACACCAGATTCACCTGTATTCCATGAATAGAAGGTGTAGCCACTTGGTGCAGAGATAACAGCTGATGAGCTATTACAAATGATGGGATTGTCCGTAGCAATCGGCACAACCTGTTGCTCAATGACATCAACAAAAACATCAAACTGTTCAGCACATATTCCGCCAGGTCCACCGATTTCTACATTTAATGTGATATCAAAGGCAGGGCTCACGACTTCTGTCGATGTCATACCCATACCTGGTGAAGCATTGAAGAGGTTAGCAGGTGTCCAAACATACTCATATGGTCCAGCGAATTCAGTGAAAGAAAGTTCCACTGGGCTTGCAAAACATGTTTGCGTATCTGCAGGCTCTACTACTTGGATATCAACCACCGTAATGGTCGTACTTAAGTCAATTCCACCTGGAGGACAGTTTAGGGAGTCTACATTGACTGTATACGTAGTGGTCGTCGTGGGATAAACATCGATGAAGTTTTGTCCTGTAATACCCACTGGTGCATTGGATTCTGGTGCATTGGTCCAATTGTATAGCAATCCACCAGTTGCCGTTAACGTCAATGAGTCACCTAGACAAATTGCTGTATCAGGCGTTAGGCTCTGTGATGATGGTCCATAGTAGATAAAGATGCTATCACTGGTCGAGCATGATGTGCCGCTCGCCGTAACGGTAGCTATGTACCAATCTCCTGCGGCTGGACCGTTTGGTGCCGAAGGATTCACTTGATTTCCTGGAGAAACATAGGTCGTATCTCCAAGAATTGGGAAGAAGCTAAACGGTTGCGTTTGCGCAGACCATGCAACATCAAAGTTTCCACAACCAGCTCCAGAGCAACCGGTTTCGATCGAAATGTTATCTAGCCCCCAATCATCATTGATACCTGTGGAGTGTGATGGTTGGAACCATCGAATGATCGTATTTGGCGTTTGGGCTCCAGCCGGAATTGGATAGGTGAAAAATTGGGTGAAGAATGTCGCTCCTGTGGCTATCGAATAATTATCGATTTCAATCCAGGTAAGACCGCCATCAATAGAATATTGAAGGACGGGAACCTCAGTGCTTTCGTAAGCATTTTGATATCCCGCATAGAAATCAAATTCTAAACTACCTCCATTGGATAAGTCTAATGGAACAGTCTCTAAGAAACGCGCAGTACCCGAAGCACCTTGCGTGGCGTGAAGGGCGTTGCTCACACCATTAAAGCCATCAATTATGACGTTAAGTGTGTTTCCCCAAATAGCGGGATCAATTGATCCAGACTCCCAATCTTCAAGAAATCCAAAGGTGTCAATCACTTGAGTCGTTAAAAGAAGTGGAGCACCACCACAATACACTGTTGAGTTTGTTCCTGTGAAGAAACTTATACTTGGTGGAGCAGCGCCATTAACTACAACGGCAGCCGTATCATAGTTTCGACAACCATTGGCTGACGTTATCTCTAAGGTGTAGATGTAAGTTGAGTCGCTTACACTTGGAGTAGAGCTTGGATTCGCAATAGAATCAGCATCTAACTCGCCTGTTCCACCCCATGCAAAAGTATAAGGACCTGCTGCGATGTCTGCCACGACATTGAATTGAACTGTATTGTTTAGACAAATCGTGTCTTCAGACTGACTTAACGTGTAATTGAAATCAGCACCCACATTGACAAAAAGATCTTCTTGTGAAGAACATGTAGTTCCGATAGGTGTAACGGTTACAGTATACGTAGTAGGCGTTGATGCGCTTACAATTGGATTTGCAATTGTTGGATCGCTTAATCCTGCTGCGGGTGACCAACTGTATTCAAATACTCCGCATGCTTGTCCACAGCATCCTGCTGAAATTGTAACATCATCAATTGCCCACTCATCACAGCTTGTGCATGCGCTGAATTGAATCTGCGCAAATCTGAACTGAGTAGAAGAAGTTTGTGCAGCTGCTGGGATGGGCTCAGAGAAAAACTGGAAGGTAGGGTTGGTCTCCCAGAGCGCCTCATCATAGACGGCAATATCTATCCAAGTCGCTCCTCCATCAATTGAGTACTGCAGGGCAACATTTTCCCCGGCATCGGCATTTTCACACCCGGATC
>Ga0163109_10000469_pt1 | contig 32661 bp, 27 predicted proteins | sample CRUFie1St13metaG_FD_108704 | JGI IMG/M metagenome (GOLD analysis project Ga0163109, IMG submission 108704) | Marine microbial communities from the Costa Rica Dome - CRUD Field 142mm St13 metaG | ecosystem: Environmental > Aquatic > Marine > Oceanic > Photic zone | place: Costa Rica: the Eastern...
ACGATCGAAACAACCGCAACGACCGCAACAACCGAACCGACCGTAACGACCGCAACAACCGCAACAACCGCAACCGTCGCGACCCCTTCTTGTCGGAACCCGAAGAACACGGATTTGACTTCGACGGGTTGGTGCAAACGGAAGGTGTGGTGGAAGTGCAACAGGAAGGCCACGCGTTCCTCCGCTCTGCCGATTACAACTACCTAAATTCTCCCGACGACGTGTACATCTCGGCGAAGCAACTGAAGCAATTTGGGCTCCAGACAGGCGACACCGTGGTGGCAGGCATTCGTCCTCCACGCATTGGAGAGAAGTACTATCCGTTGTTGGACGTCAAGAGCGTCAACGGTCGCAGCCCTGAGTGGATCAAAAACCGGGTTCCCTTCAAGTTTTTGACCCCGCTGTTCCCGCAAGAACGCTTCAAGTTGAGCACCGCCCGTGGCACCGTCAGCACACGACTGATGGACCTGTTCGCCCCGATTGGAAAAGGGCAGCGCGGTATGATTGTGTCGCAACCCAAGACGGGAAAGACCACCTTGCTCAAGGATGTGGCCAACGCCATCAGCCTGAACCACCCGGAGGTGTACCTCATCATCCTGCTCATCGACGAACGTCCTGAAGAAGTGACGGACATGAAGCGCAGTGTAAATGCAGAAGTGGTCGCCAGCACCTTCGACGAACCCGCAGACCGTCACGTGCGCATTGCCAACCTCGTGCTGGAAAAAGCCAAGCGCATGGTGGAATGTGGACACGACGTGTGCATCCTGCTTGACTCCATCACCCGTCTCGCGCGTGCCTACAACACGGTCAGCCCTTCTTCGGGCAAGATCCTGTCCGGTGGTGTGGAGGCCAACGCCCTGCAGAAGCCCAAACGTTTCTTCGGTGCGGCACGCAACATCGAAAACGGCGGCTCGCTCTCCATCATCGCCACGGCGCTGACGGAAACGGGCTCCAAGATGGACGAAGTGATCTTCGAGGAGTTCAAAGGGACCGGCAACATGGAGCTCCAGCTGGACCGCCGGATTTCCAACCGTCGTATCTACCCTGCCATCGACATTTTGGCCTCCGGCACGCGCCGTGAAGACCTTCTCATGGACAAGGCCGACCTGCAGCGCATTTGGATTTTGCGCAAGCACCTCGCAGACATGAACAGCGTAGAAGCCATGGAATTCGTCAAGGACCGTGTGGAAGGCAGCCGCAACAACGAGGAATTCCTCGCGTCGATGAACGGATAACCATGCGCAGCACCCCACTTGCTGGCCTTCCGCTCGTGTTGGCCGCAGGATACTTTGCCTTCAAATGGCTGCTTGCCGGGCCCATCAACGCTGAACGCTTGGTGGCCTTGGGTGGCATGTACCACTGGTCTGCCCTGACCCTGCTCGCGTTGGGATGGTCGGTTTGGATGGTTCGTCGTGGCGGCAGCACGCAGTCTTTTTGGGGGGACTTCAAGCAATTGACCAAACCCCTGGCCGTCTATGCCATCTTGGCCGCGTGCTCGGTGTGGGGCTGGAACCACGTGGTGGCCAAGGATGCCACAGAATTGCGAAAGGCCTTGCGGCTCGCCCAAATTGACGAGCACACCGCAAGCGACGAAGCCTACGCGGCCTTCGTGGCCGAGCAAGGTGTGGAGTCCGTCGGGGAGTTGCCCGACCGCGAGACCTACCGCACCCAGGCGACCACCCAAGTGTCGTGGATGCTTTCTGGGGGGGTCACCTTTGTGCTTTCCTTGATCACCTATTTGTTCGCCGCCATGCTCCTGTCCTTGTGTGCCACGGTGCTGTTGCATCAGATTTGGGGCATTGCCTCGTTGTGATGACGTAATTTGGTCGAGCATGAAGCGTATTCCCCTTTTTATCGGACTGGCGTTGATGATGCTGAGTACAGCGACTCACGCGCAACGTGGCAGAAAGAACTTGCCCAACTTCGATTCGCGGTTGTACCACTTTGGCTTCATTTTGTCCGCCAACTCGAGTGATTTCAACTTCGCTGTCGCAGACAGTGCGTCTGACTCTTTCCGGGGTGTGAACAACGTGCCACAGGCCGGATTCAACATGCACTTGATGGCGTCTTACACGCTCTCACGGCACTGGCGTCTGCGGTTTGTGCCTGGATTGAGTTTCCAAGACCGCGGATTGGACTACACGATTGAAGGATCCAACAATGTGATCAAACGCACGGAGGCCGTCAACCTTGACATTCCGCTCTTGCTCAAGTGGCGCACAGACCGGGTGGACAATTTCGCGGCGTACGCGTTGTTTGGGGTGAAATATGCGCGCGACTTCCAATCTCAGGAAAACGTCAACCAGCAGTTGCAATCTGACAACATTTTGCGTCTGAAGTCGGGGAACATTGCCGCGGACATCGGGGCGGGCATCGACATTTTCCTCCCCTTCTTTAAGCTCGCCATTCAGGCCAAAACCGAACACGGCCTTCGCAACGTCCTGATTCCCGACGACAGCATTTACGCGTCACCATTGGATTTCCTGAGGACCCGAAGCTTTGTGCTGTCCTTCTGCTTTGAAGGATGATGGCCCCGGACATGGAGGACACCTACCGGACGCTGGCCGGTCCTTGTGAGGGCCTTTTCAAAGCCAAAGGTTCCAAGCACTTTGGGTACGGCTTTCCCATCGCCTCCGAATCGGAGGTCAAAGTCCATCTCGAGGCCCTCAAAAAACAACACCATGCTGCCCGCCACGTCGCCTATGCATGGATGCTTGGATTCGACGGAACCCACCACCGCTCAAGTGACGATGGCGAACCCAGCAACAGTGCCGGACCTCCCATCCTCGGCGTCATTCGGGCCCACAATCTGACCCATGTGTTGTTCGCGGTGGTGCGCTACTTCGGGGGCACCAAACTCGGGGTTGGTGGACTCATCGAAGCGTATCGCGAAGGGGCGGCCGAGGCGCTGCGGGCAGGTCAAGTTGTCGAGCGCATTCGCACCCAACGCCTTCGCATTGCATTCGCCTACGAGCACATGGGCGTCATCATGGGACTCATCAAACGGTGGGAATTGGAACCTGCCTCCACCGACTTTCAGATTTCCTGTGCGTTGGAAGTGGACGTTCGCTTAGGACAAATGCAAGGATTCATGCAAGCCGTGCAAGACACGCGGGTTGCAGAGATCAAGGCACTCTGAGGCTCAGGGCTTCGACACCCAATACACCCAACGTTCTTCGCCCAGGCTGTAGCGCTTGTAGCGCGCCTCCCCCAACATCTCCATCATGTCGACTTCCTCAACGTGGAAACCGGCCTCGCGCAACCGCGCAGGATAGTCCTTGTGCCCGTACAACCGAACGTGGTCCTGTTGCCAGTAGAGCCTTTCCCGCTCCATGGGGTCGGTCACGTTGGGATCCTCCGCGGTGTTTTCTTCGTTGTAATTGATGGGTACTTGAAGCACACCCCATCCACCGCGCTTCATGACGCGGTGAAACTCGCGCAACACCTTGCGGTCGTCTTCCACGTGCTCCAACAGATGGTTTGCCATGACCACATCGAAACTCTCGTCCTCAAAGGGGATGTCGTGACAATCGAAATGATGGTCTGCCCAAGGGCTGTTCAAATCGGCCGTCACGTAGTCCAGGTTCGCCTGCTTCTTGAACCGGGTCAAGTAGCAGTATTCGGGCGCGAGGTGCAGCATGCGCAGGGGCGCCTCAAAGAAGGACGTCTTGCGTTGCAAAAAGGCCCACACGGCACGGTGACGCTCCAAGCTCAAGCTGTGTGGAGCCAATGCATTGGGGCGACTTCGGACACGTCCGTACGGCAGCATCTTCCGGTAGGACTTTCCCACAATGGGATCTTCCAGCGTGTCCCCCGCATACGACCACGCCACGCTCTGCAATGCCAAGTGTGCTCCGCGTTGAAGCACGGTGCGAGGCACCCACCTCGTCAAAATGCTGACCAATCCCATGCCCTAAAAATAAGGCGGGACCCTTGGGCCCCGCCTTGAAAGTGTCGTCAAATTTCAGGCGCTTACTCGATGACCAAGGCCTTGTGTTGCATGCCTTGCGCGGTTTGCGCACGCACCGCGTACCAACCGGCCGGCCATCCCAGAGTCAAGCGTCCTTCCCACGTGCCCTCGTGCACCATCCGACCTTGGACATCCACAATTTGGATGAAGGTTCCCAAGTCGAGACCTGGCAAGCGAAGGTCCGTGCCTTGGCCAGCGGGGTTGGGCATCACGGACCATATGGACTCCGCCCCCTCTTCCACGCCCACAGTGCCTCCCACGGTGACGGTCACGCCCACGCGGTCAGACACGCACTCGATGGGCTTGGGCTCGGCCTTCCATTCGTAGAAGAAGTAGTAGTAATCCAAGCTCGGCCCAGCCGTGCTGTTGGTGATGGTCAACAAATCGCCCACCTCGTAAGGGTAGCTCAACTCAGAATTGTTGCCCTCGCGCCACAATTGGGGATCCTCTGTGGTGCAGCGCAAACCGTAGTTCAGGCCGGGCTCGATGTCCCAGTTCAATTCCAAGACAAACGTTCCCGCCTCGACTTCCACGGCCATCGATTCGAGCACGATTCCAAATTCATCAATCAACTCAAACTCCCGCTCGTACGTGCCATTGGCGAACAACGTCACGCTGTTGAGGCGGGTGCTCTCGTAAACGTCAAATTCCAACCAGCGCGCGCTGTTGGAGTGGTAGGCACCGCTGTTCTGGTTGGTCAACTCACCCCCCACTTCTTGGTCGCCTGACGTCGTGCGGACATCCTCCGCCCAGAACGTGGTCGTCACGTCGACCTGCGGCGAGAACGCGTTGCCTTCCGCGAGCAAGTTACCGCCCGTGGACCAGTCGTACCAGCGGATGTTCTCGCCTGTCGCAGTCAAGTCCACCGTCGCCGGTGCGTCCAAGGTGATGTCCTCGCTGACCTCGGGGTTGCCCAAGGGTGCGTCGAACACTTCCACCACCAAGGTGTCTGAGGTTCCAGCGTTGCCACAGATGTCCACGCTGTACACCGCGTAGGAACCCGACGTGGTGACGTCAATGCTTTGGGTTTCGTCACCCGTCGACCACGTGTAGTTGTCAGCATCTGAAGCCGTCAACGTCAACACTGATCCGTCGCACAAGTCGGTGCTGCCGTCGAAGGCGATCGTGGGCGCATTGCCCACGACTTCGGTGATGGTCAACAGGTTGGAGAACCCTGCACATCCAGCGTCGTCGTAGACCAACACAGAATAAGCCCCGCCGGCAGTGACTTCCGTGGTGGCTTCGGAACCGCCATTGGACCACTCGTAAGACGCAAAACCTTCTGGAGCCGACAAGGTCACCGATTCGCCGGGACAAAACGAATCCGCGCTTGCCGTGGCCGTAACGTTCACCAAGCAAGGAACCTCCAGCACGTTGTGGTACTGGTCGATGGCGGGGTTGTCGATCACCGTTTCCAATCCACTGGGCCATTTCACCACGGCCTGGTCCACCACCTCGTGATCTCCAAGGCCAAACCGGCACATGAACGTGCACGTGATGCCGTAGCTCTCACCGCCGCGCACCTCGCGAACCATCGTTCCGAAGTCCCCCGTCAATTCCACCTTCGCCCCCACAGCATCCACGTTGCTTTCAAACCCTTCGAGGTCGAACGCAATCCAGTGGTTGTCATTGCCGTCGTTGACCCACAAAATGTCAGGATTGTCGTTGTCAGAGCTCACATAGTTGTCTCCGTAGCTCGCATACACGTCGAGTTGGCCGTCGCGGTTGACGTCACCTGAGGCAAAGCTGTGCATGGTGTCGTTCCAGGGGAACAAGTTAGGCACTTCGGTGAACGTGTGGTCGCCGTTGTTGCGGAAGAAGCCCTCGGCCCCACCCGTGTAGATAAGGTCCACAAAACCGTCGTTGTCGAAGTCGTCCATCTTCGCCTGAAGAAAGAACCCTGAAACTTCGAGGCCGCTGCCTTCCGTGATGTCGGTAAAGTAGCCTGTGCCGTCGTTTTCGAGGAGCTTGATGGTCGAGCTGTGGTTGGTGGCCAAACAGTCGAAGTCGCCGTCGTTGTCGATGTCTGCAAAATCCGTCGTCCAGCTTTGCTCGTAGAGGACCAACCCACGCTCGAGCGCCTCCTCGGTCCACCCGCCGTTGCCGTCGTTCACCCACAGTTGGTTGATGCGGCGAGGATCGTTGGGATCGTTCACGAACTGGCGGCACTTGGCGATGAACAAATCGATGTCACCATCGCTGTCAAAATCGGTCCACACCGTGCCGTAGTTGCCGCTGTGGTCGTTTCCCGGGTAATCCTGCAAGTCGTAATCCGTGAGATCCATGAACAACTCGGGCTCGAGAGAACCATTTTCCGTCCCCTTCCACATGCGGCTCAAGGCATCGTCGTGACATCCAAACACGTCGAGCACGCCGTCATTGTCGATGTCCACCCAGTTGCAGGCTTGCATGAACATGCTGCCGTTGGCCAACTCCATAGACGTATACACGCCAGGAGCAGTGATTTTCTGCACGAACACCCCGTCGTAAGAACCGCCTGAGAACACGTCCTTGTGGCCGTCGTTGTCGAAGTCGGCCACACACATGCCCCACTGGTTTGCGTTGCTCACCTCGCCGAGGTTGTAGTCGGTGAAGGTGCCTTCAGGCGTTTGGTAAAGCGTGTGAAGGGTGTTGCTTTGGTCAAGGACAATCAAGTCGTCGTACCCGTCACCGTCCAAATCCGCAAAACCCACACAGCCTCCGCTGTTGTAGGTGTCGGGAAGCAGGTTGCTTGCGTTGGTGAAAGTTTGGGCTTGGGCGGTCGCTGCGAAGGCGACGCATGCTGTGGTCAACAGCCCTGCGCGATACAATGCGTTCATGGTTTCAGATTCTTGGTTGGTGCTCAATCTGGATTGAGGCTCTGCAAGGTAACACAGCATGCCACTCTGAAGTTGCATGCGTTGGTCAAACGTACCTTTGTGGGTATGGCATCCGGCCTCAAAGCAGCCTTTCACACCCTGGGGTGCAAGCTGAATTTCAGCGAGACCTCCACCCTCGCTCGACAATTGGGCGATGCGGGATACGCCCGTGTGCACTTGGACGACGCCCCTGACGTGGTGGTCATCAACACGTGCAGCGTGACCGATCACGCCGACGCCAAGTGCCGAAACGCCGTGCGTCGCGCCATGCAAAGCAACCCTGAAGCTTTTGTGGTGGTGGTGGGCTGTTATGCCCAACTCAAGCCCGCAAAGATTGCCCAAATCGAAGGCGTCGACCTCGTCTTGGGCGCAGGCGAAAAATTCAATTTGGCCACCCACCTCGAAGGGGCGCAGAAAAGCGAAGAAGCCCGGGCCATTGCCGGAGAGATCAAGGAAGTTCGGGCCTTCGTTCCGGGCTTCTCAAGCGGCGATCGCACCCGCACGTTTTTGAAAGTGCAGGACGGCTGCAACTACTTCTGCGCATTCTGCACCATCCCGCTCGCTCGGGGCCGTTCGCGCAGCGCCAATGTGGCCCAAACTGTGGCCGAAGCCCAAAAGGCCGTCGCCGCCGGTGCGAAGGAAATCGTCTTGACCGGGGTCAACATTGGGGACTTTGGTACCGCCCACGGCGAAACGCTCCTTGATTTGGTGCGGGAACTTGACAGACTCGAGGGGGTGGAACGCTTCCGCATCTCGTCGATTGAGCCCAACCTGTTGACAGACGAACTCATCGATTTCGTGGCGGCATCCAAGAAATTTCAACCACACTTCCACATTCCACTGCAGTCCGGCCACGACGAGGTGTTGTCTGCCATGCGCAGGCGCTACCGCACCGACCTCTACCGTTCCCGCATCGAGCGCATCCGAGCGCGCATGCCACATGCGAGCATTGGCGTGGATGTCATCGTGGGCTTCCCCGGAGAATCCAAGGAGAGATTTCTGGCTTCTGTCGACTTCATCAAGTCGATCGAAATCAGCTACCTGCATGTATTCACCTACAGCGAACGCCCCAACACGACGGCCTTGCGCATCGACGAAGTCGTGCCGGTGCCTGAGCGCAAAGAGCGCAACAAGACGCTGCGCAACGTGAGCCTCAAAGCCCAGCGCGCGCACTACGAGGCGTTCCTCGGCCAAGAAGTGGACGTGCTGTTTGAGGAAGCCGAGGAAGATGGCTTGCGGATGGGCTACTCCCCCAACTACATCCGCGTCGCGGTTCCCTCGGACAAGGTGCAAGGCAACGACATCCATGCCGTGAAGCTGGACCGCATTGACCCCCTCGGTTGGGTGCACGGAACGTTGGTCTGACTGACGTAGCTTCGCCACATGTACCCCAACCTGTACTTCGCCTTTCTCGACTTGCTCGGCTGGGACCTTCCCGCGCTGAAGTTGATCAACAGCTTTGGGTTCTTTGTGGCACTGGCCTTCCTCGTGGCACATGCCCTCCTGCGTAAGGAATTGAAGCGTCAGGCGGACTTGGGCCACTTCCAATCCCAAACCACCACCGCCGTCGTCGGCCAAGCGCCCCACCCCTTGGATCTGGGGTTGCAAGCGGTCATGGGATTTGTCCTTGGATGGAAGGTGCTCTACCTCGTGTTCAATGCAGGCGAGATCTTTCAAGGCGGCGGCTTGCCGCAGGCACACTTGTTCAGTACCGATGGCAACGTGGTCTGGGGCGTGCTGGGGGCTGTGGGGATGACGGCCTGGCGTTATTGGGAAGTCCAACGCGAGCGGCTTCCTGAGCCCAAAACCGTCGAACAAGTCATTCGCCCTGAAGACCTTGTCGGTGGTGTCACCGCCGCTGCAGCCATCGGCGGCATCGCGGGCGCCAAGCTCTTTCACCTCCTCGAGTACCCCGACGAATTTGTGGCGTTCCTGAAGCAGCCTAGCCTGAACGCCTTTTTGGGCGGTTTGACCATCTATGGTGGCCTCATCGTGGGCGGATTGGCCGTGTATGCTTTTGCACGGAAAAACAAGATGAATTTCTTGCGGTTGGCCGATGCCACCGCACCCGGTTTGCTGTTGGCGTACGGCATCGGCCGGATGGGATGCCAAATCAGCGGCGACGGCGATTGGGGCATCCCCAACCCATTCCCCAAGCCGAGCTGGTTGTCGTGGGCGCCAGATTGGGTGTGGGCCTACGCCTACCCCAACAACGTCAACGCCGTGTACGGACCACGGTCCGCGGGCTACACGGGGAAACTCATCGATCCGGCCACACAACCCTGGCCGGCGTTTGAAGGCTACGGAACGTACCTCGACCCCGCCGTGTTCCCGACCCCGATTTACGAGACCACCGCCGCGGTGATCGGATTCGCATTCCTGTGGGGCATGCGAAAGCGTTGGACGGATGTGCCAGGCAAAATCTTCGCCGCTTACCTGATGTTCAACGGCTTCGAACGGTTCTGGGTGGAGAAGATTCGGGTCAACACCACCTTCGACTTCCTGGGCATGACCATGACGCAAGCGGAACTCATCTCCGTCTGCACATTCCTGTCAGGCATCGTCCTTTGGGTTTGGGCCACCCGGCGAAAGGGCTGAGCGCGCTTGAATTGTGGTGTTCCTATTCCGGCTGGAACGTGAGGCACACGCCGTTGATGCAGTACCGGGTGCCGGTCTCGGTGGGGCCGTCGGGGAAGACGTGGCCGAGGTGGCTGTCGCATCCTGAACAGCGGACCTCGACGCGCACCATGCCATGGGATCGGTCCACCACTTTGGTGATGTTCGCTTCAGGCGCTTCCCGGTCAAAACTCGGCCAACCGCATCCAGCATTGAACTTCGAGGGGCTTTCAAACAGCGCAGTGCCACACCCTTTGCAGTGGTACGTGCCTTCTCGCCACTCCGCATTGAATTCGCTGGTGTGGGGGCGTTCCGTGCCGTTCTCGCGCATCACGCGGTGCTCTTCTGCAGAGAGCTTGGCCTTCCACTCTTCGGGCGTCAAGCTCATGCGCCCTGAGAATGGCCGCCCGAGCCGCCGCGACGGCCGCCTCCGGGCTTCCCTTTTCTGCGAAAGTTTTTCCCCCCGCCTTGGCCGCCTTTGCCATGACCACCTTTTCCACGACCGCCACCTGAGTGGCCGCCACCATGACGACGTCCACCGCCGTGACGGCCTCCGCCACCCCGGTTTCCGCCGCGACCGCCGCCGCGAGAGCCCGAAGACTTGGGATCGTATGTGGGCGTGTCTCCGAGGGCTTTGGGCACCTCGAGCTTGGGGACTTCCTTCTCGATGAGCTTTTCAATCTTCCCAAACCGGCGCATGTCGTCGGGCGTCACAAGTGTGATGCCTTCGCCCTTTCGCTCTGCACGGGCTGTGCGGCCAATGCGGTGCACGTAATCTTCCTCGTTGGGCGGCACATCGTAGTTCACCACCAGCTCAATGCTGTCGATGTCGATGCCCCGCGACACCACGTCTGTGGCCACAAGGATGGGAAGCTTCTGCTGGCGAAACGCCAACATCACCTCCTCGCGTTCCGATTGTTCAAGGTCGCTGGACATGCGACCGCACTTGATGCCGGCCTTTCGCAGCGCGCGGACCACCTGCCCCACCGTTCGCTTGCGGGAGGTGAACACGATGCCGCTCTTTACGTTGCGCTCCTTCAGCACATCGACAAGGACCGCATCCTTTTGGTGGTCAAACAAGATGTAAGCCCCCTGCTTCACCTTGGCGGCAGGCTTGCTCAACGCGAGCTGGACCGTCACCGGGTCGTTCAAGAGGTCGTGCGCCAAGGTGCGCATGCGGTCCGGCATGGTGGCAGAGAACAAGAGCGTTTGGCGTTCACTCCGACAGTGCGTCGCAATGCGCATGATGTCCTGGTGGAATCCCATGTCCAACATGCGGTCCGCCTCGTCCAAGATCAACACCTCAAGGGACGACAAGTCGACGTAGCCCAACGTGAGGTGGGACAACATGCGACCTGGGGTCACGATGATGATGTCGGCCCCTTCCGTCAGCGCCTTCTTTTCTTGGGCAAACTCTTTGCCTGTGCCTCCGCCGTAGATGGCGAGTGACGTGATTCCCGTGTAATAGGCGAAGCCCTGTGCTGCTTGGTCAATTTGGATGGCCAGCTCTCTTGTGGGCACCACGATCAAGGCCTTGACCTTTCCATCGTTGGGGGTGTCCATGATGCGGTCCATGGTCGGCAGCAAGAACGCGGCCGTCTTGCCGGTTCCTGTTTGGGCGATGCCCAAGATGTCCTTGCCCTTGATGGCATGGGGAATGGCCTGCCCCTGAATGGGCGTGGCGGTTTCAAATCCCATGGACCAAAGTCCGTCTTCAATGTCTGGGTGCAAGTCGAGGTCCTCGAACCGGACTCGCGCTTCCGCAGGCTTGGATTCGCCTGCGTTCTCGGCGTGTTGTTCTTCCACGTCTCGAAAGTACGGCGAATCAAGGGCCCTTCACCTATGTTTGTTTTCCACGACACGCCAACGACCGCCATGAACCCCTCCTCGCTTGCCCCCCATTTTTTGAGAGTCACGTTCGCCTTTTGTGCGTCATTGTTGGCGTTTCAGGTCCAAGGAACGCACCTCGTCGGAGGGGATTTCAATTACGTCCACTTGGGCGGAGACCAATATGAAATCACCCTGAAAATCTACCGTGACTGCAGCCCCGCCAACACCAATGGCACCCTCTTTGACGACAACGTGGCCATTGGGCTGTGGGATGGCACAGGGACCATAGAGTTTGGCGACGTGATCTTGATTCCCCTTCTGGCAGCAAACGTCTCTGGAGTTCCCGTGGAAATGGGCAACCCCTGTGGAACGCCTCCGCCGGACTTGTGCATTGAGCAGGCCATTTACACGACTGTGGTCACCTTGCCTCCGAATGCATACGGCTGGGATTTGGTGTACCAACGATGCTGTCGCAACCCCACCATTGTCAACTTGGACAATTTTGGAGGGGTGGAAAATGCCGGCATGACCCTGCAAGTGCACATTCCAGGCACGGACATCACCACCGAAAGCAACAGCAGTCCAGAATTTCAGGAGTTGCCGCCTGTGGCCATGTGCACCGACTTGCCGTTTGTGTGGGACCACGCGGCCCTTGATCCCGATGGAGATGACTTGGTGTACTCGTTGTGTCCGCCCAAGCAAGGAGGTGACGCCGCCAACGCCATCCCCAACCCACCTTCCACCCCACCTTACCTCGACGTCCCCTATTTGGCGGGTTTTTCTTGGGACAATCCCATGACGGCCGATCCACAACTGGCCATCGACCCCGTCACGGGAGAATTGACTTGCACCCCCACGGCGGTCGGACAATACGCCATCGGTATTTGTGTGGAGGAATACCGCGATGGGGTGCTCCTGAGCACCGTCACGCGAGATTTTCAATTCAACGTGACCGTGTGCGAGCCCACGGAATTTGAATTGGAAGCCGATGCCGTCCCCTTTGCCTCTGCAGGCATTGAGGTTCTCGTGCCGTACCAAGAGGCCGTTGGACTTCCCGACGTGCTGACCTACGACAACGGGGAGTCTTTCCCCATGGCTGCGTGGTTGGCCGACAACGACATCACAATCGACGTGGACGGGACGTCCATGGTGGTGGATGCCGTGGTGATGGAAGGTTGCAATGACGCGCGATTCACCATCGAGCGCCCGGAGTCAGAAGCCGAGTTGCTTGACACCACCTACCTCACCCTGACGGGCACGGCGTCTGAAGGGCTGGACTACGACCAATACTTTTCCCAAGTGGTCATGCTTGCGGACTCCACCACCAGCACCATTGAGCTGGGCTTGATCGACGATGGGTACGACGAAGGCGTGGAACACCTCGTCATTGAATGCGAGTATGTGAACGCCTGTGACCAAGTCTCCACGACCCTGGCCAACGTCGTCATCGTCGATCCCATCCCGATTGTGGCGACGCCGGCGGCGTTGGGTTGCATTGACCCCGATGGAACCCAAACACTGGGCTACAGCAACGTCACCGGTTACGGCCCTTTCGAGTACACTTGGGACGGCCGAACGTGGAACAATGCAGCACAGCCAATGGCGGATTGGACGGTGCAATTCGATTCCTTGTTCGACATGCTCGACGCTCAGGGACAATTGCCACCAGCCACCCTCGTGGAGCTGGTGATTGAAGACCAATGCGGCGAAACCGTCATCCACCCCATCGAGGTCTTTCACCCCGTGGCCTTTGACGACGAGCTCTGCCCCCTTGAAATCATCGAATTCCCCATGCACAACGACGGCATTCCTGTCTCCGACGTGCTGTATGGCGGCGTTTCCATTTTGAACACCACGGAAAGCGGGGTGCCCTTGCACGCGTTCGCGGTCCCTGAGGACGGATATTGGCGACTGACCGACCTTGAGGCGCTGGACACGCCTGTGGCGTGGGAGGAAACCCTGACTCTCATCGACACCTGTGGCTTTGCAACAGAGAGTGTGATTCGCGTCAGGGATTGTGAGATCCCCAACGTGTTCACCCCGGACAATGTCACGGGCAACAACCTCTTCCGAGTCCGAGGGCTGACCGGGATGATGGGGTCCAAACTCCTCATCTTCAACCGATACGGCGTGGAGGTTTGGCACGACGAAACCTTGCAAGACGATGAGCCCGAGTTGGTGTGGGACGGCCGGTACATGAATGGCGACGACGTGCCTGACGGGCACTACCAATGGGTGCTCATCCGTGCGGATGGCGTCCGTGATCACGGCAGCCTGCATGTCTTTCGCGCACGATGAGGTCAACCTTTTGGCACTTTCCAACGTTAAACGTGGTGCATGCGTAAACGCATGACCATTGACATGACTCAGCCTGCTCACCAGAAAGTGTTGCGAAACCTGCTTCGGGCGGGTGCATTGGCCATGCTTTGTCTTGGGTCGTGGACAGCTCATGCCACTCACCTTGTGGGCGGAGAGATTTTTTACACCCACCTCGGAGGCAACAACTACCTCATCACGCTCAAGGTCTACAGGGATTGTGGTCCCGCCAACACCTTGGGGACGGGGTTTGACGACCAAGTCTACATTGGAATGTGGGATGGCAATGGGAACATCGGCTTCAACGACGTGCTGACCATTCCCTTGTCGTTCAGCAACATTTCGAGTGTCCCGGTCGTGCTGGGCAACCCGTGCGGAACGCCACCTCCAGATTTGTGCATTGAGGAAGCGATCTACTCGACCCAAGTGACCCTGCCGCCCAACCCGTACGGCTGGGACTTGGTGTGGCAGCGCTGTTGTCGGAACCCTTCGATCAGCAACCTGCAAAACTTCGGAGGCACAGACAACCCTGGTGCCACGTTTGTCACACACGTCCCGGGCACCACGGCAGGAGCCACTGCACCGCAGAACAGCTCGCCCGTGTTTCAGGAATTGCCCCCGGTGGCCGTTTGTGCCAACTTCGATTTCAGCTGGGACCACAGCGCCATCGACCCCGACGGCGACGAATTGTCGTATTCCTTCTGCGCCCCGTTTGACGGCGGCGGCACGGGCGGCGGCAATGGAATCGACAGCCCCGTGCCCAACCCGCCCGCAGCGCCACCTTATTTGGAGGTGGAATACATTGGCGGGTTCAGTGGGACCTACCCCATAACCTCAGATCCGGCCATGAGCATCGACCCTGTCACGGGTGTCATCACGGGTTTTCCGACTGCGCCGGGCCAATACGCCATCGGCATCTGCGTGTCAGAATTTCGAGACGGCGTCTTGCTGAGCACGACCATGCGGGATTTTCAGTTCAACGTGACCTTGTGCGACCCCAACATCCAGTCTGTGGTGGCGGAGCAAGTGCCGGCGCAATTGTGCATCGGTGAGACCATCACCCTCGACAACAACTCGGTGAATGGATCGAGCTACGAATGGGATTTTGGGGTGCCCGGCGTCACCACGGACGTGAGCACGGAATACGAGCCCACGTACACATGGCCGGAGCCCGGGGATTACTGGGTGTCGCTTGTGGTGAATCCCGGATGGCCGTGCGCAGACACGTCGGAGGCGTTGTACCAAGTCTGGCAGCCGTTGGAGCCGGCCATTGTAGTGGATGGATTCACCTGCGAGGACGACGTGGAGGTGTTTGACTTTGCCGTGGAAGGGAACATCGATGGGAACGCCTCCATGCTTTGGGATTTCGGAACGGGAACCCCCAACCTGGCGGACATTCCCAGCCCGGGAGGCATCTCCTTTGGCAACGCGAATACGTGGGACGTCACCGTCAGTGTCAACAATCACGGGTGCACCTCGGATGCTGCATTCACGTGGACCGCACCCCCTGAACCCCAGGCCTCGGTAGAGGACCAATACCAGTTCTGCACCGGACTCACCTTCGACTTCAACAACCTGTCGACGGACGCAGATGCCTTCTATTGGGACTTTGGCGATGGGCTGGGCGGCATTCCTTCCGGGACGAGCACCAACCCCAATCCCACCTACACGTTCCCCGATACAGGCATCTACGAGATCAGCTTGACCGCCGCAGCTGACTTTACGTGTCCCGATGTGGCCACGGCCCAAGTGGAGATTCAGTTCTTGCTCGAACCTGAATTTGAAACGCCTGATCCCAACTGTTTTGACGACCACTTCTTCACGTTCAGTGGCACCGCTTCTTCCGATGAAAACACGGTTTACGAGTGGGATTTTGGGGGAGCCACAGCCTACAGCAACGTGGAAGAAGCCGACGTGTTGGGATTGATGTACGCCGAACCGGGAACGTACGACGTCACGTTGACGGCCAGCGTGCCTGGACTGACCGGATGCATTCAGTCGTTCACGGCAGAAGTGACGGCCATTGAAGAACCGACCATCGACTTTGCGGCCGGCCCGTGGACGGGATGCCCGCCCCATGCGGTTAGTTTTGACAACCTCAGCACCACGGAAACCGCCACGACGTACACTTGGCACTTTGGCGACGGAACGTCGTCGAGTGCCGTGAGCACAAGCCACACCTACGTGTCGCCGGGGAGCTACCCCATCACCTTGGAAATGGAAACCGGGGGATTCTGCCAACGGACCTTGGAATTGCAATCGGCCGAGAACGTGGAAATCCTGCCCATCCCCGTGGCCGCGATTGACGTCACCCCCAACCAGGTGGACATCTTGAATCCTTTGGTTTGGGTGGAATACTTGGGCGACCAAAACGTCGACTGCTACTACAGCTTCGGAGACGGAGGCGGCCTGGAAGGATGCCAAGGGCAGTACATCTACAGCGACGGCGGCACCTTTACGATCACCCAAACGGTAGTGAACGAATTCGGTTGTGCCAACACCGCCGAGGGCCAAGTGAGTGTCAGTGGCTCGGTCTTTTACGCCCCCACGGCGTTCACCCCGGACGGCGATGGGCTGAACGACGTGTGGCTCCCCGTGGTGCGCGGGGTGTCTTCGTATGCCCTGCGAATCACCAACCGGTGGGGGCAATTGGTGTTTGAAACGACCGATCCCAACGAGCCTTGGCTTGGCCAAATGGGCACTGATGGTCAACACTACGTGCTTAACGGCGTGTATTTGTACCGGGCTACCTACACCGACCAAATCGGTTACCCGCGGGTGGCGGAAGGGCATCTCCACGTGGCGCGTTGACGCGGATTGGTCTGTTTTTGCATACCTTGACGTCCACGAAGCCCTTACATCATGTCGAGCTACGAGAACCAAGACGAATTGTACAGCCGCCCCGTTCGGGCAGGCAAGCGCACGTATTTCTTTGACGTGAAAGCCACGCGTGGAAAGGACCTGTATATGACCATCACGGAGAGCAAGCGTCGCTTTGACGACCACGGCAATCCGAGCTACACCAAGCACAAAATCTTCCTGTATCGCGAAGACTTTGACAAGTTCGAAGATGGCTTTTTGGACGCCGTCGACAAGATCAAAGAGCTGATGGAAACGGGCGAATTCCGAGATCCCATTGCGGAGCGCGCGGCCCAAGAATCGCAACCGGAAACCAACGGCGAATCCGCCGAGGAAACGACGTCGAGCGAAGACGACATCGCGTTCGACGACCTCTGATTCCTTGATAAAGGACCGTGCGAGTGTGCAAAACTCACTCCACACCCACCCCCTGCTGCTTGTACCTTCGCTCAAACGCGTTAAGCTGCAGCAGACATGGGAAAAATCATTGCCATTGCCAACCAAAAAGGTGGCGTCGGAAAGACCACCACAGCCATCAATTTGGGCGCCTGTCTCGGGGTGCTTGAATTCAAGACCCTTCTCGTCGACCTCGATCCTCAGGCCAACGCGTCAAGTGGCGTGGGCATCGACCCTCGGCTGGTGACCCAAGGCAGCTACGAGGTGCTCTCAGGCGACCTCGACGTTCGCCAAGCCATTGTCCCTTCGTCCTCCCCCAACCTCGACATCCTTCCGACCAACCTTGACTTGGTGGGCGCGGAAATTGAGTTGGTGCACGCGGACCAACGCGAGCGCAAATTGCGCGCCGCGCTCGAAAGCGTGCGGGACGACTACGACTTCATCGTGCTGGACTGTTCCCCAAGCCTGGGTTTGTTGACCTTGAACGCCTTGACGGCGGCCGACAGCGTCATGGTGCCTGTGCAGTGCGAATACTTCGCGCTTGAGGGGTTGGGCAAGTTGCTCAACACCGTCAAAATCGTACAGAACCAGCTCAACCCGTCCCTCGAAGTGGAGGGCATCTTGCTCACGATGTACGACACGCGGTTGAGGCTCGCCAATCAAGTGGTGGAAGAAGTGCGGACACACTTTCAGGATTTGGTCTTGCAAACGGTCATTCACCGGAACACACGTTTGGGAGAGGCGCCAAGCCACGGTGAGAGCATCATCCTGCACGACGCCACCTGCAAAGGCTCTGTGAACTACTTGAACCTCGCGCGAGAGTTGCTCCAGAAGAACAACATGACGCACATTCGGACGGAAGACAAATACCTCGCGTCATGACCAAGCCTCGCGGACTGGGACGTGGATTGGATGCCTTGCTGGGCGCCCCTCCTATGGGCAGCGGCAACGCGTCTCATCCCGACGATGTTCGTGACTTTCCGAGAACGGCAGGTGAACGCGTGAACGCGGTTGAATTGATTCGCATCCAAGACATCGAAGCGAATCCCAACCAGCCTCGCCGGGTGTTTGACGAAGCAGGGCTCAAGGAGCTGGCAGACAGCATTGAGGCCCACGGCATCATCCAGCCGATCACCCTTCGAAAAATCCGGGCGTCGAAATACCAGATCATTTCAGGGGAGCGTCGATTCCGGGCATCTCAAGCTGCGGGACTGACAGAGCTGCCCGCCTACGTTCGCGAGGCCGATGACCAAAGCCTTCTGGAGATGGCCCTGGTCGAAAACATCCAGCGCGAAGACTTGAACCCCCTGGAGGTGGGCATGTCCTTTCGGCATCTGATGGAAGAATGTGCGCTCACGCAGGAGGCGCTCGCCAAGCGGGTCGGCATGGGCCGATCGTCCGTGGCAAACTACCTGCGCATGCTCGATTTGCCGGAGCAAATCCAAACCATGCTTCGGTTGGGCACGCTTGGATTTGGGCATGCCAAGACGCTGTCTGGCGTGAAAGGTGCCGACGCCAAGTACACCCAAATTGCCCTGGCTGAGAAGGCTTCTGCCGAAGGCGTCAGCGTTCGTGAATTGGAACGCTGGGTCAAGCAAGGCGGATGGAAAACGCCTGCCGCGGCCAAACCCGCGTTGTCCCCGTTGTCCGCAGACGAAGAGCAAGCCCTCGACATCCTTCGCACCAAGCTCAGCAGCACGAACGCCAAACTGGCACTCAAACGCCGCACACAGGGAGGCGGTCAACTGACCTTGACCTACCGCACCGCGGAGGAATTGGAAGCTGTGTTGGTCAAATTGGGTCTGGCCTGAGTCCCCCATGTTGAGGTTCTGTGTCATGTGGGTGCTGACCGTGGTCACCACGGCCCTCACGGCCCAGACTGACACGGCGCCCATGTCCGCACAGGACAGCACTGCCCTACAAGTCAAGCGCACCACTGTCTGGGCTGCCTGCCTCCCTGGGGCGGGACAAATCCGCAACCGCCAAATTTGGAAGGTCCCGGTGGTCTGGGGCGGCATGGGCTATGCGGCATGGGCCACATGGGACAATGCGCGTGAGATGCGTGCCAGCATCGACGACCTCATTGCCTTGACCGACGACGACCCCACCACCCAAACCGTGCTCACCGACGAGAACGGCAACGCATATTCCGAAGGCCAATTGGAAGACCGCGCGTTTTTTTACCGCCGCAACCGGGATTTGAGCATCCTGAGTTTTTTGATTGCCCACGGACTGCAAGTGCTCGACGCCAACACCGGCGCGATGCTGCGCAACCTCGACACTTCGGACGAACTCACGCTTCGCGGGGGTACGATGTGGGGGGTTCCCACCGTTCACCTCACATGGAATTTCAATCGCCATGACCGCTGACCTCCCCCTTCCCTCCGCCTTGCCTCCCGTCACCTTCGTCGGTGCGGGCAAATTGGGCACGGCCGTGGCCGAGGCCTGGGAACAACGCGGCGGCGCTGTCGCTGCCCGGGTGACGGCCGCAGACACTTGGGAGCCTCAAGGACTGGTCTTCGAAGCCACGGCGCCTGACGCCGCGGTGGGCAACCTCACGCGGTGCATCGAGGCGCAAGTTCCCGTGGTTACAGGAACCACGGGGTGGCTAGGACGCCTCGACAAGGTGCGTGATTTGGCCCTTCGTGCGGAGAGCACAGCGTTTTACAGCACCAACTTCAGCCCCGGGGTTCACGCCCTGAATGCCATTGCCAAGCATGCGGCAGGTGTGTTCAATCAAATCCCGGGATACGCGCCGCACATCCGAGAAGTGCATCACGTTCACAAAAAGGACGCCCCGAGCGGCACGGCCTTGACCCTGGCCGAGCACGTGAGGGAAGGCGGATGGACTCGGGACCTGCCCATTGAAAGCGTGCGCGAGGGCGAAGTCGTGGGTTTGCATGCTTTGGCGTGGGACTCTGCGCACGATGCCGTTGTTTTGCAGCACGAAGCCAAATCCCGTGCTGGATTCGCCGAGGGGGCCGTGTGGGCCCTTTGTTGGGCCTGGCAACGCCATGTGGAGCGCGGATTTGGACTTTACACGATGACTGATCTCTTTCAAACATGACTTTGATTCCCTGGATCCTCCTCCTCCTCGCTGTGGCACTTCAACTTGTCACGTTGCCTGTCCTTCTGCGTCGCAAAGACCCTGAGGCTGCTTCCTGGAAAGGCGCCATCCCTGGCCTGCACTTTCTGGCGTGGTTGGAATTGACCCAACGGCCATGGTACTGGATCTTCTTTCTTTTTGTGCCTGGAATCAACCTGCTGCTCTTGACCGTGATGCACGTGGAACTCGGTTTGGCCTTTGGCCGAAGAAGCATGAAGGAGCAGTGGATCATGGGCGCTTTGCCGTGGTGGGGACTTTGGGAGCTGCGCCAAGGCAACGACAACTGGGTCGGCAAGCGGGATTGGTCCAAAACACGCAAATCCACCGCGCGCGAGTGGAGCGAAGCCCTCATATGGGCGACCGTCGTGGCCGGGTCCTTGCGCATGCTCATCGTCGAACCTTTCACGATTCCCACCCCTTCCATGGAGGGCAGCATGCTCGTGGGCGATTACCTGATTGTCTCCAAAATGTCTTACGGCCCCAAATTGCCGCGGACGCCGTTCACCATGCCGTTCGTGCACAACGCCCTGCCAGGCGGCCTGACGCCGAGCTACACGAGTTGGTTCTCCCTTCCCGACCTTCGATTGCCCGGGTTCCGTGACGTGGATCGTTACGATGCCGTGGTGTTCAGCTTCCCGCACGGAGACACCGTGTATGTGGACCCCAACCTTGTTGGGCACGATTATTACGCGTTGCTGCGCCGAGACGGAATCCGTCGCGCAGGTGGCGACGTTCAGACGTTTGCCCTGAATCCCGAGCGCTACCTCGAAGAAGCGCGTGCCAAGGCCGCCAAAAGCCCAGGCCTTCGCGCCCGTCCTGTCGACAAGATGGAAAACTACGTCAAGCGCTGTGTCGGTCTGCCAGGCGAGACGGTGAGTGTGGTGGAAGGACAATTGCACATCGACGGCGAAGCGGTGGAGAATCCCGAGGGCTTGCAGATGGAATACCGCGTGGTGTTCGCCAACCAAGCCGAAGCCCAAAACGCCTTCCGCAAGCTCGGATTGACCAAGCTCGACCTCGGCCCCGTCAGCGCCATTCCCGAAGGCATTGCCGCGGTGATGGCCTTGACCGAGGGTGAAGTGAATGCCATGAACACGCTGGCGTCGTCGGTGGAGCCCATGAGCAACGCACACCGCAGAGGCCGCTTGGAAATGTTCCCCAATGTGTGGGATGAAGAATTCAACCAGTGGGACCCCGACAATTTTGGCCCTGTGATGCTTCCCAAAGAAGGAACGACGGTTGAATTGACGCCGCGCAACTTGAACCTGTACCGGCGCTGGATCACCGCCTACGAGGACCACACCCTCGAAGAATTGCCCAATGGGGAGATTCGCATTGACGGCGAATTGGCGACGGAGTACACGTTTGGCATGGATGGCTACTGGATGATGGGTGACAACCGTCACCGCTCGGCCGACAGCCGCATGTGGGGTTTTGTGCCCGAGGACCACATCGTGGGGTGTGCGACCTTTACGTGGTTCAGCAAGCAAAACGAAGCCCAACACGGGGAGTCCAAAATCCGTTGGGACCGGGTGATGCGGCCCGTGGAATGAGTGCCCGCCATGCCCGCACCTCCCCTGTTGCCTGCCACCACCTTCCCTCCGTTGATGTGGTTTCATTTGGCGCAGAAGGACCGGGCCACGGTGTGCGTGCATGAGCACTTTGTCAAGCAAAGCCTTCGCAACCGCGTGGCCTTGGTCAACACCCAAGGCCCCATCGACGTGTCCCTGCCCGTTCACCGCAGGGGGGCCGCGACCCGCTCCGTCAAAGACATTGTGTTCACCGACGCCGTGAGCCCGGGGATGCTGTTGAAGGTGCTGCGCACCAATTGCGGACGCGCCCCATTCTTCGACCACTATTTCCCGGACATCGAAGTTTGGGCAGAAGACCATCTGCATCCCGGAAGCTCCTGGCTGGAGGCTGCACTTGCATCCACGGCTTGGGGCTGCGAGATGATGGGCTTGTCACACCCTTCGGTCTCCACACAATTTGAGCAGGGAGACGCATGGGACGATTGGCGCGTCAAGGCGCGCTGGAAAGGCATCACCTCCGAGCGGTATCCCCAAGTCTTTGAGGACCGGCTAGGCTTTGTGGGAGGCCGGTCCATTTTGGACGTGCTTTTCCACCTCGGACCGGAGGCCACCACCCTACCTTCGCGGTATGGAAACCACGACCCTGCGTAGAACCTCCCTGCACGACGCCCACCTCCAGGCCGGGGCCAAAATGGTCCCCTTTGCGGGATACGACATGCCCGTGCAATACGAAGGTTTGAAAGCCGAGCACGAAGCCGTTCGCACCCGATGCGGCATGTTTGACGTCAGTCACATGGGTGAGTTTTTGGTGGAGGGCCCAGACGCCTTGGCCTTGATTCAATGGATCAGCTCCAACGATGCGGCCAAGCTTGTGGACGGCAAGGTGCAATACGCGTGCCTGCCCAACGGCCGTGGAGGCATCGTGGACGACATGCTTGTGTACCGCCATGCCGCCGACCGCTACATGCTCGTGGTCAATGCGAGCAACCGCGCCAAGGACTGGCAATGGATTCAAGACCAAATCGCAGCCAAGTCCTTTGCCGTGTCGATCGAAGACCAAAGCGACGACTTCGCGTTGCTCGCCGTGCAAGGACCGGAAGCCGACCACGTGGTGGCGCAACTCGCACCCCAGCGCAAGGACGGAGCCGGATGGCGCACCCTCACCTACTACACGTTCACAGAAGCCCAGTTGTTGGGTCACGACGTGATCATCTCCGCCACGGGTTACACGGGCGCAGGAGGTGTCGAGATTTATATGCCGCTTGATGCGGCCCAGTCCATTTGGGAAGCTTTCCTGAATGCCGGCGTTCAACCATGTGGCCTCGGCGCACGTGACACCCTGCGCATGGAAATGGGCTTCTGTCTTTACGGGAATGACATTGACGACAACACGTCCCCGATCTCCGCAGGCTTGAGCTGGATCACCAAATTCACCAAAGATTTTGTGGACCGTGAAGTTCTCGAGTCTGAAAAGGCGGCTGGAAGTCCGTCGCGGCTGGTGGGACTCATGATGGACGAGCGCGGCATTCCACGTCAAGGTTATGAAGTCACCAACCCGGAAGGCCAAGTCGTGGGTCGGGTCACGAGTGGCACGATGTCGCCCTCATTAGGCCACGGAATTGGGATGGCGTACATTGAGGCGTCTTACGCCCAAGCGGACACCGCCCTTCAAGTCCAGATTCGAAATAAATCTGTCGCCTGTCACGTGGTTCGCTTCCCTTTCTACAAAGGCTAAGCGACGAGGCACCCGAGGCGGTCAATGTCCCGCCAGAGAACAGGAATGGAACCATGAATCGAATCGAAGTTTGTTTCTCTCCCGGAGAGTATCACTTGTACGAAGCTGATTTTCAGCTTGTCGTCGTCTTGGATGTGCTTCGGGCCACCTCGGCCATTTGCACAGCCATGGAGCACGGTGTCAAGGAAATCATTCCTGTGGCCACCGTGGAAGAGGCACGCACCCTTCAAGCGCAGGGACTCCTCGCGGCGGCAGAACGCGGAGGACAAATTGTGGATGGATTCGATTTGGGCAATTCGCCTTACAGCTACATGAAGCCCGAGATGAAAGGCCAAACGGTCGTCCTCACCACCACAAATGGCACCAAGGCCATCAACATGGCCAAGGACAAGGACACGGTGGTCATCGGCTCCCTCAACAACCTCGACGCCCTGTGCGCTTGGTTGATTGAACAGGAACGGGACATCCTCGTGCTCGGATCGGGGTGGAAGGACAAATTCAACCTCGAAGACACCATTTGCGCAGGCGCCATCGCCGACAAGTGTCTCGAATCAGGTCGCTTCTTTGCGGACGAGGACAGCACGGTGGCTGCCAAGTTCATTTTCCGCTCGTCGCGGGACAACATGTTTGCCTTCCTCAAGGCATCCTCTCACCGTCGCAGGCTCCGCAAGCTCAATTTGAACGACGACGTGAAGTACTGCTTGACGCCCAACAACTGCACAGCGATTCCCATTCTGAAAAACGGTTCCTTGGTTCGGTTGAACCATGAAACCGTCGAGAGCGCTTCTGTCTGATCCTGTTGGCAGGGTCCTAGCCGTTGCCTGGATCGCACTTGTGATGTCGTCTTGGGGATTTGTCCCCCACCGACACCTCCACGCCAAAGTGTGGGCTTTCCTGCCACTTGAACTTCGATTGGCCTTGGGCAACGACCCCACCCCGTTGGTTGTCCGCGCCACCGACGCCGATTCGCGCAAGCACACGGACAGCCTCGAAGCGCCACGGCACTACCTCGACCTTGACGACGCCCATGCCGAAGGACTTGATTTGTGGGGTTTGCCTTGGTCAGGTGCGCAACAGCTCCTTGAAGAGGCAGACTCCTCATCATCCGTTCGCCGACTGGGCATCTTGCCGTGGCAATTGGAATGGAGCTACTGGCGACTGGTCAAGGCATGGGCACCTTCGGACAGTTCTGAGCCTGACTTGGATAAGATTGTTCGGGCGGCAGCCGACTTGGGGCATTACCTCGGCGACGCCCATGTCCCCCTTCATACGTCGGGCAACTACGACGGCCAACGCACCGGGCAGCGGGGCATCCACGCCTTGTGGGAAACCCATGCCGTGGAGTGGCTTCTTTCAAGGTCCGAAATTCAAGCGTGTCCCCCGTGCGACGCTGCCGTGGCGAACTACGATCCCGTGTGGACGCCTTGGGAAATCATCCTCGAGAGCCATGCCATGGTGCCCGAGGTGTTGGCGGCAGAGCGCACTTGGCAATCGATGTGCAACCGGGACGGCCATGGGTTTCGCCGACGCGGGCGAACCATGCAGCTTGCCCCGACTGCGGAGTCTCTGGCCGTGTGGGACAGCCTCACCCATGGGCACACCTGGCCACGGTATTGCCTGGCGTCACAGCGCATTGCCGCCGCATGGCACAGTGCATGGGTGGAAGCCGGCGCACCGAGGGCGCCGAGACGCCCAAGAGCGTCATGGCGAGAACAACTTGCATTGTACCTTCCTCGACGGTGGGCCGACTGGCTCCTGCGCATTTCATCCAAACCATGACCGCACCCTTGACCATCTGGATCTGCGACCCCTTTCACACGGGGTCTCACGCGGCATGGTCCCTTGGCATCGCACGTGTGTTTGAAGGCGCGGGACATACGGTTGTCCTCCACACCTTGCCCGGGCGCCATTGGAAATGGCGCATGCATGGCGCAGCGGCAACGTGGGCCCCTCTGATGCAAGATGCCGAACCTCCCGATGTTCTCATCACCACCGACATGTGCGATGTGGCACAGCTTCGCGGGCTGATGCCCCGCTCGTGGGCGGCCGTCAAGGTGGTCACGATGTTCCACGAAAATCAGTTGACCTTTCCCTGGTCGCCCGACGACCCTGACCGGGAAAACGGCCGTGACAACACGTACGCGTACGTCAACCTCAGCTCCGCCCTCGCTTCCGATGCAGTGTGGTTCAATTCCAAGCACCACATGGTGGTCTTCATGGAAGCCGGAGAAACGTGGATGAAGGCCATGCCCAAACCGCATGTACCTCACCTCATCAAACAGCTTCGATCCAAGTCCCGCGTGATGCATTTGGGATTGGACCTTCAGGGTTGGGAACGCCACAAAGACATTGGCCCTGGCGTCGGTCGTAAAGACGTCCCCACCATCTTGTGGAACCACCGCTGGGCATGGGACAAAGGCACAAATGCGTTCATGGCTTTTGCAAGAGAAATCATCCGGCGAAATCTCCCCGCCCAATTTGTCATTCTCGGACAGTCGTTTTCGCGCATGCCAGAGGGTTGGGAATCGCTCCGGGATGAACTCGGAGAACGCTGTCTGCAATGGGGCTACGCCAAATCAAAAGAAGCTTACATCTCCTGGCTGTGGCGTTGCGATGTGGTGCCCGTGGCGCCGCACCAAGAATACTTTGGACTGAGTGTCGTTGAAGCCATGCGCTGTGAAGTCTTGCCTTGGGTGCCTGAAGCACACGCTTATCCAGAGACCACCCCAAGCGAAGTCCCATTCGTCTCGCGAGAGGATTGGATTCAAGCTTTGGAGGATGGCGTTTGGAGGCGAGGCGAAGAACACAAACGGGCATGCCGGGAACACGCCTTGCAATTCGATTGGAGCGAACGAACCCCTGCCATCTTGGAGGAACTGAATCGCGTCGCGTCAATCGTTTTTTAAGATGCAATCAAGCCCAACTCGTGCATCTTGTCCGCCAATCCCTCCGGCGGTCGACAAGGGCGTCCCGACTGGGCGTCCACAAACACGAGGATGACATCCCCTGTGACGAGCAAGTCTTCCTGGTGGTACACCTCGCAGCGTAAGCACAACTTTGTGGTGGGCTCGGCCACCACATGGGTCCGAACGTCGAGCAACTGGTCGTATCGAGCAGGTCTCTTGTAGGTGAGGTTCAACTGAACGACAGGCAGGAGCACACCAGCCTTTTCCAACTCGGCGTACACCCACCCCGCATCACGCAACATCTCCACTCGCGCGGCTTCCAAATAGGCCGCGTACGTTCCGTGGTAAACCATGTCCATGCGATCGGTGTCGGCATACCTTACACGCAGTTGATGAACGTGCCTCATTCCTTCGGGGAATTGCTTGAATCCAGCCATGCTGCAAAGATGAGACGTCACGGTATAATGGGGCAAAAAACCATGCGTGACGGCCATGTTTTCAGGAATGAAAAGGCTAAATCACTGACAATGAATGTATGTAACTGAGGTTACATCCAGCATTCTTTGCGCATGTGTTACAACATAAATTTTTCCGCGCCATTTCAGCGCCTCAGACATGTCAGAATTCGTCAAAAATCAAGGGGCTAGAAATTTTTTTTTGAGAAAGTTTCTCCAAACATTCGCACTCTGTGTTGGTATCAAACTAAGATGCTCCCTTTGGATCAGTGATGACCGCCAATCAGAACCTTCTTTTAGAACCTCTCACCTGAAACCACATGAACCAAGATCACGTCAGTGTCTGGGCGCAATGCCTTGATGTCATCAAAGACAACATCAGTGCCCAAGCGTTCAAAACGTGGTTCGCCCCCATCAAGCCTGTGAAGCTCGATGGACAGGTGTTGACGATTCAGGTCCCCTCTCAGTTCTTTTACGAATGGCTCGAAGAGCACTACGTGTCTTTGCTGCGTAAAACGGTAAGGAAAGAACTGGGTGCGGACGCGCGTTTGGAGTACAGCATCATCATGGAACACGTCCATGGAAGTGCCTCAAGCAGCCCGTACACCGTCAACATGCCTACGACTGAGGTGCGCGCCACCCGCAATGCGGAAGTGGCCATGCCCATTGTCGGCGAACCCGCCCCCATCAAGAATCCCTTCGTGATTCCGGGGTTGCGCAAACTCAACATTGATTCCAACCTCAACCCCAACTACGCCTTCGAGCATTTAATTGAAGGCGAGTGCAACCGGCTTGCACGAAGCGCCGGTTTTGCCGTGGCCAACAAGCCCGGCGGAACGGCCTTCAACCCCCTCCTTATTTATGGCGGCGTTGGATTGGGCAAGACGCACCTCGCGCACGCCATTGGTTTGGAAATCAAGAACCGTCAGCCGGACAAGACGGTGTTGTACGTGAGCTCCGAGCGCTTCACGCACCAGTTCATCGACGCAGTGCGCAACAACACGGTCAACGACTTCAGCCACTTCTACCAAATGATGGATGTGCTCATCATCGACGATGTGCAGTTCTTCAGCGGCAAGGAGAAGACGCAAGACGTGTTCTTCCACATTTTCAACCACCTGCACCAGACTGGAAAGCAGATTGTGTTGACGTCTGACAAGCCGCCCGTGGAGATGCAAGGCATGGAGCAGCGCTTGCTGTCCCGCTTCAAGTGGGGACTCAGCGCCGACCTCCAGGTTCCCTCGCTGGAAACGCGCATGGCCATCTTGGAAAAAAAGATGTATGCCGACGGCATCGAGTTGCCCCGTGAGGTCATTGAGTACCTCGCCTACAGCATCACGACCAACGTGCGTGAACTGGAGGGAGCGTTGATTTCACTCGTGGCGCAAGCGAGCTTGAACCGCAAGGCGATCACCTTGGATTTGGCCAAGCACATGATCGATAAGTTTGTGAAGAACACCGCCCGCGAAGTCAGCATCGACTACATCCAAAAGGTGGTTTGCGATTACTTCGACTTGCCCATCGAGCTTCTCAAGAGCAAGACCCGCAAGCGCGAAATCGTTCAGGCCCGTCAGATCTCCATGTACTTCGCCAAGAAGATGACCAAGTCGTCCCTGGCCAATATCGGATTGCACTGCGGCGGCAAAGACCACGCGACGGTGCTCCACGCCTGTCGCACTGTGAACAACCTCAGCGAAACCGACAAGCACTTCCGAAAGTACCTGGAAGACTTGGAAAAGAAGTTGGCCATCCACTGAGCCAACGCGTTTCACAACGCAACGAAAAGAGGCCTCCTTCGGGAGGTCTTTTTTTGTATCCAGACATCCAATAGTGTTCGCCAGGTCGCGATGTTTGCACAAACGCATTTCCCATGTCCACCTCTGCCCCTTCTCACGTCCTCGCCGTGTGTCTAGGAAACATTTGTCGCTCCCCCATGGCCGAAGGCCTGTTGCGTCAACACGTCCAAACCAAGGGCCTCCGAATCAAGATCGACTCGGCGGGCACCAACGGATACCACAACGGCGAAGCCCCAGACACGCGTGCGCAAGCGGAAATGCGACGTCACGGCATTGAAATTGCCGCCCAAGAGTCTCGACAAATCAAGAAAAAGGACTTCGAGAAGTACGACCTCATTTTGGTCATGGACTCCAGCAACTTTCACGACGTGATGGCCCTAGCCGGGGATCGAGAGGAATGGCGATGCAAGGTCAAGATGTTCTTGGCCGACGGGAATGTGCCCGATCCCTACTATGGAGGCGCCGCTGGCTTCACGCACGTCTACGAGCTCGTCAACGAGGCCGCAGACGCATGGACAGATCAGTGGCGGAACAATCGGTGAGGCGCGCCTCACCCAAGGCGACAAATCAACACGACATGCCGTAGCCTCCGAGCAAGGCCAAGACGTCCGCCACGCTGACCTGACCATCGCCACTGACATCGTTGTTGCAATCTTGGGCACACCCAAACTCAGACAACAAGGTGAGCACATCTGACACAGTCACTGCCAAATCGCCGTCCAAGTCCAAAGGACACGCCACAGCCTCTTCGTCAGAAATGACTCCATCACAGTCGTTGTCCACGCCTTCGCCCATCCCAGGAGCTCCTGGATAAACGGAGGCATCTCCATCGTTGCAATCGCAGATGCTGGATTCCCCATCTTGATCGAGGTCCACCACTCCTGCACACACTTCAAAATTGCTTTGGCAATTTTGGGCGACACACGCTTCACAATCAGCCTCTGAACCAAATGCACATGCGAAGAAGCAGTTGTTGGACACACATGTGCTTTGTTCTGCAAAGCACGTCACGCACCCCTCACTCATCTGCGGAAGAGACTCCCCAATGCACTGGGCAAAACAAGCGGTGATGTCGCTTGACAAAAAGCACGAGAAGCCACAGTCAAACACAGCGTCGTTGACCATGTCTCCTTCATTGCACAACAGCTCAAAGTCACTGGCATTGCATTGCGCAAAAGATGCCGACGGCTTCGTCAGGGAAAGCGCCATCAGCATCAAGCCGATGACCCCAAAAGAGGAAAAGTTCATGACATACAAACGCCTGGGCAATGCACTTGGTTCAGTCCTTCATGGCATCTTCTGGTCTTATCGCGAAGGTCAAGGGCCACAAATCAATCCGAAGGCTGCCAAGAAAATGAGCAAATCTGACGTTGCCACGGCAGCATCGCCATCCAAATCAGGGCAATCTCCCTCTTCTTCTGAGTCAAAGACACAGGACTGGTCGTCAATGGTTGCCTGAGGATCAAAATTCACTGCCGTCGTGTACGTGCACCCTTCCACCAAACAACTGCCATCATCCATGTTGGCCTCCCCATCAAAGTTGATCGCCCAGGGATGTGTGCATCCTGGAATCTCTTCGACATCACATAGTCCATTTTCATTGGCGTCTATGCACATGCCCAAGCAGTCGAAACCTTCCTGAGCATAGACACAAAATCCATCGCTCACCTCAGCTTCACTGTCGTAGTTGCATGCGTCAACATCGAGGCAACCGCAATGAGGTGCAACGTAGGTCAACAACAGGTCCGTCGGCAATTCAGCCCCTTCAAACACCACCTGCACATGCAACTGAGCTTGGAACGTCCCATCGGTGGTGAATTGTCCAAGCAGCACGCTCCCATCAGCCTCCGGCAGTCCATTGGTGGCCAACGCAGAGACCTGCCAGCCATGATCTTGAGAACTGCTCAAAAAAATGTCCTCTCCAAATTCAAAAAGCAGCGACCAGAACTCGTTGCCAAAGAATTCGGGGTTTTCCTCGCTTCCTCCCGTTGCAGGCCCATCAAGTCCAATGGTCACCCAACTGTCCAATGGGTCATGCAGCGGTTCGTTGAGATTGTTCTCGGCCGCCGTTGCCCCTCCGTTGGGACCTTGATAAAATGTGCCTGTGGTTGAAATCAACGTCGGTATGCCCTCTCCTCCCACAGCCAACACGCGGTCGCCGGCAGAGGGCAACATCGCGTACAATCGGAGCGCTGTCCAAACACCATCTTGAAGCACGGTGTCCACACGAAGTGTCACTCCTTGGTCCATGCTCGAATTGGCACAGCAATACCCGCACGACCCGTCGTCGTCTGTGGCCTCCGACAAATAATTGCATGCCGCTGTGTCCGTGCATCCTTCAATTTCGAATGGGTCACAAATGCCATCTTCGTCCTGATCAGACAGGCAGTCGCCGTTGCAATCGTATGGCAAGATGGCATGCACACAGGAACAGTCGTCCTCAGTCGCAGCGTCGTTGAAGTTGCATGCATTGGGATGGGTGCATCCATAGACTTCTTGCGCGTCGCATATCCCATCTTCGTCTGCATCAGAAACGCATTCCCCCGCGCAATTGTATCCTGACTCGGCATAGATGCACAGCGACAGATCTTCACATGGGGCAGCTGCTTCAAAATTGCAAGCCGATTCATCCGTGCATCCCGGGTAAAGGCAGGAACCGTCATCGGTTTGGGCTGAAGCATTGAAATTGCACGCCGAAGGGCTTGTGCACCCAGATGCCACGTCATACGTCACAGCAACAAGGACGGGGTTGAAAATCGAACCGTTGGATGCCTGAGGGACGAGGTTGAGGACAGGCGTCTCCGCCTGGATGATGGTGTCCATGGAACCCACGTACACCAATGCATTCAAAGGGGGATTGACTTGATTGAAATGAACGAGCATCCCCCCAACAAACGAGTCGTTTGACTCGATGTACGTCACGCCACTTGATCCTCGACAAACCCCCTCCTCATCGAAAAAACCCACAAGGTTGCCACCGTCCGCAGACAAAACTCCGTTTTCAACGATGGCAAAAAACAGCGAGGCAGAATATTGATACTCTGACGCGTCAACCTCCCATACGGGTGCCTGAGCTTGAACTTTGGATGCACTCAACCCGAGCCCCAACGAAAGCCCAAACAGCCATTGGACTACGAAACTTCGCGCCCAAGTCTTCACATGTTTGCATGTCTGAGACATCTATAAAAGATACGACAGAACCATCAATCTTTTTGATGTTCAGGCATGAGGCCGCAAGAATGAGCACCTCTGGCTCATTCTCGCGACACTCGCGCATTCAGTTGGCCTTCACACCCAATTCCATCATTGGGCTTTGACAAATGGTGTCACAAGAATGCCTTCTTCCGTCCTCACAACCAATCGGTACATGCCACTTGCCAAGTGCTGAACGTCGCATGTCACTGTTTGACCCGGAGTTCCCTGGCAAGACACTTCTCCCATGTCACTCAAGGGCAATGAGGTCACTTTGTTTCCTGTGACATCCACGACATCGATCGAGAGAATGGCACATTCCACAAAGACGTTGGCCTCAAGTTCATTGTCCACCAAGGATGGCGACACTTGAAGCTTCCCATTGGCATTGCAAGGCACAGACCCGTCGGGGACTCCGCCGCGACCTGCTTCACTGGATTGATCCAAATCAACATGAGGGGTCTCAAAACGAAGCACAAATGGGTCGGTCAACGTTCCTTTCATCTCGTCTGCAATGAACAGCGCATGGTCGTCACTTTCGAACGACTGACCTTCCTCATCTGAGTACCATTTGAACGTCAAGTCCGTCATGGCACCTTCCGTGTAGGTGGTCAAGAAGTACAAAGCATCCCCATCTTGGCTTAGTGCAAATGCTTGTCCCACACACGTCCATTCGCCATCGATTTCCGCAAAGGCTCCAAGCACATCGTGCGGTGAACGGTGAACAGGCCTCGTGGTTTCAATGCGCACGATGGCCGTGCTTGTCGTCATCAACTCAGATACATCCTGCTCCCACACATCTGGCGTGGCAGGTTCGTGTCGAATGTCAAATCCGGGAATCATCGCATCCGCAGGGAACACCAAGACATCAAGGCTATCGACTTCCTGTCCAAGGAATAGCTTGTACCCTTGGTCTGGTTCCATGTGGGTCAGGGAACCGACCCACTCCTCACCGACATAGACCGCAAAACCATGGGAGCGCGACTTGACGATGTCTCCATCCGTGGCAATGGCATTGTCGGCCAAGTGCTGCAGTGCCTGATTGATGGGCAACTTGCGCTGCGCATTGTATCCCAAATGCTGCCATCCAGACT
>Ga0163109_10000470_pt1 | contig 32626 bp, 43 predicted proteins | sample CRUFie1St13metaG_FD_108704 | JGI IMG/M metagenome (GOLD analysis project Ga0163109, IMG submission 108704) | Marine microbial communities from the Costa Rica Dome - CRUD Field 142mm St13 metaG | ecosystem: Environmental > Aquatic > Marine > Oceanic > Photic zone | place: Costa Rica: the Eastern...
ACGAAGGTAAAATAGATATAAATTTCAATAATATTTTATCAGACTTGACTAATAACTATTTTAATGATTTGTATATTTCGAAATAAATATATTAAATTATTATATATGTATAATAATTTATTTGATAATTATTCAAAAAAATATTTACAAATAGGTGGAGTTAAAGCACAAACTTTAGATGAATTAGAAATTTATGTAACACTATCGCGCAACCAAAGGGGGCAAGAAACAATAACAATTATAGGTCTAGATGAAAATGAAGACTCTGTTCTACATTTTAGACCAAACCAAATCTTGGATATGAAGAAATCTGAATCAACTTGGAGTCCTACTAAATTACAATTATTAAATATGAAATTATTTAGTAGATCAGCTAAATTTGATACTATGGAGTTTTTTAATGCTGAAGAAGAATACGTAAAGAAACAATATCCCAAAAAGGAATTTGAAGCATATCGAGGTGAAGAAGATGGAAATCAATTAAAAACTTATGAATTTATGATAGGGACAAAAGAAAGTAGAGATAAACTTAGAAAAATGTTAATAGAAAAATATGGAATTCAACCTCCATTGTCAGAAATAAAAGCAACTAAAGAAAAATTATTAAAAAGTAAGGAACAAGGTATTAATATTGCTAGAAAAAAAATATTTGACGCAAAGAAAAAAGAAGATTTAGAAAATAATGAAAAACTATTAAAAAAACAAAAATTTAAGGAAGACATTAAAGAAATGGCAAGATTAAAAAAATTTAAAAGAAACTTTCCACTTGCATTTACTGAAAAAGAAAAGGAAAAACAAATGCTTAGAAAAGAGTTCGTTTGGGATGACGGAAAAACATATGCAAGCCAAAGAAAACTAGCAGAAGAGGCTGCAAAAAAAGGACAAGAAAGAATTAGTGATAATGAAACTAAACAAAAATTATTTCTTTCAAAACAACCAGCTATTGATAAATTAAATCAAAGATTAGTTTATGATCCTAATAAAAGTGATCAAACATTAGTTTATGATCCTAATAAAAGTGATCAAACATTAGTTTATGATCCTAATAAAAGTGATCAAACATTAGTTTATGATCCTATTAAAGAAGAGTTATCATCAATGAATAATAGAATTTTAAAATTAGAAAATTGGCTTATTGATCATACTCATAGTATGAATACATCTGGTGCAATACCATTGAAAAAATATAAATTACCAGGACCCGCATATATTGATAAAGACCCAGAGATACCAAAAGAAAAACATGAATATAAAATAGAGGAACCAGTTTATGAACTTGTAAATACTGGACCAAAAACAGCTCCAAAAGTATCGGCTCCTACAATACCTCCAATACGTCCACCAATTCCACCAATACCACCGCCACCAACAACAGTACCAGTAAAACAGAGAGGTGGATATAAAAAATATAAAATCAATAGATTGATTTAAGGAAGTAATGATAATTTATTAAAATGATAAAAGAATATTATTTTAATAAAGAATTTTTAAAATTATTAAAATTGGATGATAATAAATCATACACATTAGAATATATTTTTTCTAAAATGATTAAAGATAAAATAATAAATAAAAAAGTAGAAAGAAGGGGTAGATTTGGTATTTCAAAAAGTTATTATTTTAATAATAATTTTAGAACTAAACTAGAAATAGTAAGGAAGAAATATAATATTGGGCGTAGACCAATAAGACGTAAATTTAAATCAAGTTACACAAGAAATTTATTATGGTGTTTTGTAAATGACGAAGATAGAAGTAAATTTGATTTTAAAATTAACATAACAAGTAATGATTTTGATTTTATTAAAGTTCTAGAAATATAAAAAGTTGAAATTAATTTATTTTATTAATTTAAATTAAATTAATAATGATGTTTAATAAAGAATTAGCTCCAAAGCCAATTTTATTTAAAAAAGAAATTTGCAAATTATTACATATACCTTATAAAGCTCATTATAAATGTTTTATAAAGAAAAAATATTCGTCGTTAAGCTGGAATGATAAAAGAAAAATAAAAGAATATATATATTCAGCACAGGCTCCACGTTATAGAGCATATTATATGTCACAATGGGAATTAATGCACTATTTATGCAAATATTATATTGAAAAAAATTCAGTGAATATTTCAAAAGAAACATTAGATGAAAATTTAAATTATGATCAAAATCAAATATATTTAAAAATAGATTTTGATGCACAACCATTAGTTTTAGCTATTTAAAATGTATCATAGAATTAATATATGGCATATAGTAATCCATTTTCATTTGAGATATGTAATCGTTTCCTAATACTTGAAACACGCTAGAATCAATTTTATAAGGACATTCATATATAACTTTATGATATAAGTCATATAATTTAGGAATATCAGGTAAATTATTATTAAATTTATCAAAATATGTATTATTATTTTTAGCTAAATTATATATTTCTAGAATTTGTTCCTTGGATAAAACAGGTCCCATTGTAACATATTTTATACATTTTGTATCAATATAACAATCATTAATGGGTAAACGAAATAAATACCATTCTGGATGATTACCTCTACCAGGTATATTAAATTCAGGGTATTTACCAATCGCATCTCCTAAATAACCTGTTGAATTAAAACTACCTGGGGTATAAATGTATTTTAATCTATTTGAGTAAAAATAATATATAAGATAATCTGGATCACAAATTAGAGGACCGAATGGATCTTTGATATTAATAAATTCACCTGTAAATGGGTTCCATATATTTTCAAATGAATAACCATTTTCTATAGTATCAAATGATAATGGACATTCTTTATTAATTCTATTATTAATATAAAAAAATTTATTATTTTTTTTAATATAATTATTTGTAATTTTAAGAACTTTATTATAAGTTCTTTTATTTTTTTTTATTTTTCTTTTAGTAAAAGGATTATATAATTGGTTACTATTAAACCATTTACCAAATAAAAGATATTCATCCATTTAAAAATATATATTAAATTATTTTTAAATGATATATTTTGAATAAATATATTCTTGATTCTTAAAGAATATTTATAATAAACTTTGTATCTAAATTATTCATGCAATAAATCAGGATATAGTAGTTTTACTTCTGGTATAACATAAGCTAATCCTCCTAATATAATAATAATTTTATTATTAATATTAACATTTTTTATATTTAAAATAAAATTATAAAACTTAATAAGACTAGTAATTTTTAAATCAAAGTTAGATATAGAAAAATCAAGAGGCGTATTATATTCATTCCATATTAATTTTGTTTCATTAATTATATTTTTAATTTGTATATTTGATAAATTTTTATACCATTCAGGATTAAAAAAAAATCCATTATTTTCAAATTTAACAATAATATTCATTAATTGATCGAATGGTTTTACAAAATTTCTAATATTAATAATATCAGGATGATTAAAATCAATTAAATATTGTAATTTTAATTTTAATTTTATTTTTTGCATATTTGTAAATTTATTTTTTGTAATTGGATTTACTATTTCAAAATCATTTAAATTTTTTTTTATAAATTCATTAGGATTACAAATAAAAGATGTTAATGAAAGTATATTAAATCCATATAATTTACTATTATCAATAAATGAAAATAATAGTTCTCTAGGAAACTGTAAGTTTACAACTTTTTTTTTATTTTTATATTCCCAAATGCTTTCTAATGAAATAATATCTGTTTGATTATGTAACTTTGTAGGATCTAAATATCCTTCTCCCGATAAACAAATAAATAAGTAGTCACTCTCAAATTTATAATTTTTATGTTTTTTACAAACACTATTTTTATATTTTTTATTATTACATTGCATATTATTACTAAAATATAAACATTTACTCCAATCCATAATATTTACTATATATATAGTAAATATTTAAATTAAATATACTAAGCAATAATTGGTAAATAATTAGGATGAATATAATTATATTTATTTGATAAAGTGCAAAAACATCTATAAAGTACTTCAACATCGTTAGATGCTTCATGTAACTCTAATTCTGGTGTACTATTATGTAAAAATTGATATAATTCAATTAATTTAGGATATTTATTAAATTCACCATGTGATTTAAATTTACATAACTTAGTTGTAGTTTTCATTGTACATAAAAGATGACTTTTCATAATATCAAATGGATATTTTATTTTTTGTTGTATGCATTCGTTTTTTAAAATTGTAAAATCGAAATTCACATTATGTGCAACTATTAGACCATTTGATTTAATAACTTCTGTGCAGTCTTTTAGAAAATTATTGAGAATATATTTAGGACTTACGCCAATTTTTTTTATTTTTTGTACAGTTAAATTTTTATGAAATCCTGTATTTATATCTTTTACATCATTAAAATAAAATGAAAGTATATCACTATATTTATTAAAATTAGAATCAACAACGACCCATGCTAGTTGTATTGCTTTTTGTTTTTTGAAGTCACCTATTCCGGATGTTTCAAAATCAAAAAATAGATATTTTATATCTTGTTCTGACATTTATCTAATTGAATTATTTAATAATTAATTATATTTCAATTTTTTATCTCAATATTAATATCACTAATGTTACTACTATCTGAGTCAATAGAGGCAGTACTATTATTACTATTTGTATTAGAGTTGGATCTAGTTAATTTTTTTAAAAATTTCTTACAATATATTAAATTTGATTTTTTTTTAATTTCAAAAGCAGAATAAATTTTATCACCATTTTTTATTTTGATTTTTTTATAATTATTATTATTCATATGTAAATACAAATTTTAAATAAATTTATATTATACATATTTCATATTTAAATATGTATTTTGAAGGTATCTAGAATATTTGAAAAAAAATTGATTATTTTTGAAATTATATAAAAAATTGAAAATATTTAAAAAATTGATAATTAAATATCTAATCCTCATGTCAAAACAAACAAAAAAGCCAATGTCAAAACAAAGCGCACCAACACACAAAGTAAAATACACTACTTTAGAAGCTGAAAAATTCAGCTTTAATGAAATTCAATTAAAAAAACCAGGTAGTTTAAGATTATGGAATGTAAATTATTCAAAAAATGATGAAGAAGGTACATTACGACTTCAATTACCATCTGTAAAATTAGAATGGAGGGGAAGAACTTTAGCTCCATCTGATTCAAAAGATCCTAATTGTATGTTATTACCATTAGATGAAGATGTAAAAGAAGTTGCAACTTATAAGAAAAAATTAAAATCAGTAGATAGTTTCTTAGAAAAAGAAGCAAAAAAGATTTTAGGTAAAGATTATAAAAAATATACTTATAAATCTATGGTTACTCAGAGTGGCGATGAAGATGATCGTCCAGACTTTATGAAATTGAAATATCAATTAGATAGAAGTACGGGTAATTTAATTGCAAGAGTATATGAAAAAACAGATGATGTTCCTATGTTACATCGTGAAGATGTAAATTCGATGGAAACACTACGAGAATTTCTACCATTCAATTCTGAATTATTGTTAATGATAGAGCCTTCCGTAGTTTGGGCACAAACTAAAAAGGATGATAATGGTAAACAACAATGGGGTTTATCATGGAGAGTAGTATTTGCCCGTAGAAATAAAGAAGGTGATGATAAACCAAGGAATAGTGGTAGTACTACTAGTGTATTATCATTAGAAGATTTTGATTTAGATAATGTAACTTTAACAGAGAAGGATACGAATTTAAATACTGATAAACAAGATATTCACTATGTACGAATGTCTGGAGACAAGTTTTATTTAGATTTACCTCCTGTAACTATAAATCATCATGGTAAACCTTTGATAAAAGACGATAATGATAATATTGTAGAACCAACATATTTTAAGATGCCATTATATGAAAGTGAACATGAAGAATTAATGGAAAAATTAGATGGTTTAGATGAAAAAATAAAAGGATATTTTAAGGAAGACCATGTATTTGGAAAGAATCATAAAAAATATTTTATGCAACCAACTGTTCGTCGACCAGATGAAGATGATGATGATAATAAATCTGATCGACCACCATTTATGAAAGTAAATTTTAGGACACAGTATGGAACAGATACATTGACAACACAGGTATTTGATTGTACAGAAGATCCAGATGGTGATTCAAGTACATGGAAAAATATGAATTGCTCATCAATAAGTGAATTTTGGGAATCAGTAAAATATAGAGATACTATTCAAGCACGTGTTCAAATTCATAAATTTTATGCAATGAGAAGTAAAGCAGGTGGTGAAAAGAAACGTGCAGGTTTAGGATTTAAATTTGTTCATGTTAGAAAATTATCTGAAGGTGCTAGTACAATGACACGAACGACAGATACAGGTAATGATAATTTTTTAGATGATGATGAAGATGTTGAAAGTTTAGACGGACAACTAGATAATGGATTAAATTCTGATGACGATGATGTAGAAGTTTCAGAGGATGTTTCAGAAGATGGATCAGATGATGATGTATCTGATGATGTTTCTGATGATGTTTCTGAAGATGAATCAGAAGAAGAAGTAAAACCAAAAAAAAGTACGAAAGCAGCAGCAAAAGCAAGAGTAAAAAAAACAACAAAAAAAGGAGGTAAATCAAGATCAAAAAAAGTATGAATAATTAATTAAAAAAACTATTTATGTATAAAAAAAAAAATCTATAGTTATAATATATGTTTTTTATTATAAAAATTGCAATTTACTTATTAATTGGTCTTGCTTATCTCTTCCACAGCTCACTAGGACATCATTCATATGCAGTACTAGGGGGATTATATGCCACTATAGTTTTGGTTAGTATAATTAAATTTATAATGAAAAAAATGAAAAAAATGAAAAAAAAGAAAAAAAAATAATTAAATAATTAAATAATTAAATAATTAATTTATTAATTACTTAATTTTAATTTGTTAATCCATAAAAAATTGATAAATTATTAGATAAAAGTATATAATTATTTAAAATAATGTTTTCAAAAGAAATGCCAAAAATTATAAGAAGTTTCTATAGAAACATCATACGTAAAGGTAAAGAAAATGGAGAAATAATAAGATTAGGATCTAACAATTATAATATAAAAAATTACAAAGTATATAAATGGACATGTTGTAATAGTAATTTTCCAACATTTTATAGCGGAGGTTCATTTGGAAAATATAATTCATTAAGAGATACCTTTATATTACTAGCTAAACAAAAACCTGAAAAATCAGATGAGACAAATTTAAGATTAATTAATATTGGAATAAAAAATAATTTTTATAAAAATTCTAAAATATGATAATTATATTTTTTCTAATTTTTTAAAATTAGAATCACCTTCTAATAATTGTTGATTTATTTTTGAATTTTTTTTATAATCATAAGTACAATTATGATTAAGTCTATGCTTAGAGCAAAAGTATAAATCACATTTACATTGTATTTTTACTAAATCTAATTTTTTTTTGCATTCTCCAAATTGACATCTTTTTGGTATCTTTGGTATCTTTAATTTTCTTTTTTTTTTATTTTTCTTTAATGTTTTATTATTTTCTAATTTAATATCATCTTTTTGCAAATTTAAACTTATATCATTAGTATTTACTTGCAATTTTTCTTTATCAAAAACATGCTCTTGGATATCTTGTTTTTTGCTTTCCATTTAGATATATATAGTATCTCACATATTTTTTTAAATCAATTTTTATAAATAATCGTGTTTTAACATTTTTGAAAATAATTAGGTTAGTTTAATTAAAGAAATAAAAATATAAAATATATCAAATATGTCTGAATTTGTTCAATTAAAATCACCATATAAAATTAATGATATCAATCTAGATAGAATTGCAACAAAAGAACATCACAGAAAAAATAAATTAATAGTTAAGATTTATTATAAACCAAATAGATCACGACACACAGATTTTTTATTTCAAACACCTGAAATATTATTAAAAAAAAGTATAAAATATAATAATAAAAAAGGTAATTATGAATTAAATATACCATTTTTAGGTAAGAAACAAACACAAATAGATAAATTTTTAGAATTTATTGTAGATCTTGAAAAAAAAGTAATAGAAATAATTAAAAAACACAAAGAATGGTTTTCCAATAATAATATAAATTTTAAAAGTATTTTAAGATATCCTGACTCGAAAGATGATCTTTATAAATATATTCGATTAAAAATAGATTCGGATACACTTATAACAAAAAAAGGTTCAAATATTGATCTAAATAATTTACAAAAAGATTTTTATGTAAAATGTATATTGAAAGTATCATTTATTTATGTTAAGGATTCATTTGCTACAATAAATATTTATCCTAAATTAATTGATTTACGAGATAAAAAAGAAGATTTGAAATTTGCTTCAGAATCAGAAAATGAATCTTCAATTGATAGTAATGAATTAACAACAGAAAGTGAAGAAAATAATGATGAAAGTAATGTAACAAGTAGCATTAATGTTAATGAAAATGAAAATAAAAATGATAATTTAGATCATAATTTAGAAACATTAAAACAAATAGAATCATCTACTATAGAAATACCTTCAGAAATTAGAGATAATTGTGGTACAAAAGATATGTTTAATAGTAATCTTGAAGAACATAATAATGAAGAAGAAATTGTTGAAGAAGGAATTGTTGTAGAAGATATGAATCAATCAAAACAAGAATTAGATTTAAATTCAAGTAGTAATAATGAAAGCAATCAAATATTAAGTGAAGATGATAATAATAATGAATTATCTATAAATAATAATTTAGATACAGATACGAGTATAATGTCTAATATTAATAATTCAGAAAATATATTAGAAACATATAATAATATGAGAATAACAAATATTGATTTTAATTCAGAAGAATCAGACGATGGTTCTGAAGAAATTGATCAAGATGAAATAAGTAGATTTGAAAACGAACTACTATCTAAAGGTTAAAACTACAGGTATATTAATTTTATTTAATTTTTTTGTAGCACATTCTGATAATTCAGTTCTGACTTTTCTACCACTACTAGTTGTTGATTTTTCTGAAGAGGAATTATTAATTTTTTTATTAAAAACCATATCATGATAAATTTCATCGAAATTTTTTTCTAGATAATTTAAAACTTTATACTTCAATGCCCATTTAAAAAAATTTAATTGTGCAATAGTAGTAATAATATATTGTTCATTTTTTGTATCATAACAATATGTAATTCGATCCTTTCTACAAAAGGGATCAAAATATTTTTTTGAATAAGCCTTTAACTGACCCTTATATTCTAAATACATGTTAAAATGTTTAATTTTATTATCGTTTATTTCATAAACAATATTCTTTTTTTTTGAATAATTTGTAACAAGCCAATCTATTGCTCTAAGGGAAATTTTTGATTTTCCTGTAATAATAGGTAGCATTTTATGAATTTTATTATTATCTTGAAAAAATTTTTTAATTGAATTTAGTAAGATTTTACCTTTACTGTTAATTTCATTTTTTTCTAATATTCTAACTTTATCCATATATATTACATATATATTGAATCAGACCTTTAAATTAATTTAAAAAAATTGAATTTTTAAAAAAGTTGAAGAAAAAATATTTAATCATGAATTGTTTAATAATAAAAATGCCTAAAAAAGCAGGAACCAAAACTAAAACAAAGAAAAAGGTTGTTGAAAGTGAAAGTGAAGTCAGTGAAGATGAAGTATTAAGCGATGAAGAAACATTGAGCTCAAATGAAGTTGATCTTTTAGAAGAAGAGTCAACTGGAGATGCAACTGATGTATTAGATGTATCAAAGAATCCAGATTTTGAATCTGAATTAAGTGACTTATCAGCCTGGTTTAAAAAATTAGATGAAAAATCAAGATTGACAGTATTTTTAGAAGAATACATGCCTTGGTTAAATGAAAGGAAAAAACGGAGAATGAAAGAAGAAAAAGAAGATGAAAGAAAATTTCAAATGTTTTTAACTGGATTAAATAAAACTTCAACTCTATTAAAAGCTTTAAAGAAAAAAGAAACTAAGAGAAATACAAAGAAAGCAAATAGCAATAGAGAGTATGGTTTTAATAAAGAAATAGAAGTACCAAAAGTATTTTTAGATTTCTTTGCAAAACATTTACCAAAAGAAGTACAGATTAAGAAAAAATCTGGTAATGTAAATACAATTAAGGTAAGTAATAAAATGAAGAGACCTGATATAACAGCATTATTGTACGAATATTGTAATCAGAAAAACTTAAAATTAGAATCAGATAAAAGAGTAATTAAACCTGATAAACATTTAAGAAAACTATTTGGAGATGCATTAGATGAAAATGAAAATTTAACTTTCACCAATTTTCAAACAAAATTAAAATATGTAATGGATACAAATAATACATCAACAAAGAAGAAAAAGAAAAATAAAGATGTATAATTATAAAAAAATATTAATTTATAAAATATAAATTTAATTTGTTAAATTTCTATATGTAAAGAATTTATAAACTCAATGTTATTTCTAACACTATTTGTATTATGGTAATGAAATGATTTTTTTGAAATTCTATGGTTGAAAAATTTTTTAATTATATTAATGTTAATGAATTTAAATATTGGATTTTGAAAATTATAATTAGGAATTGGTGTGTTGTTATAAGTTTTTATAATAAAATTCTTAATTCTAATACAATTAATTAAATAATTCTTAATAACATCACTGTCTTCATATTCAATCCAATTTTGAATAGATTTATATTTATTAATGTTATCAAATGCTTCACTTGATTTAATTTTTATTTTAAACTTATGATAATCAGATCCTAATATTAGGCATAATTCTATAAATTGATTCTCAGTAAAATTAAATTTATTAATTATATACTCCTTATCTAAATAATTAACTAATCCTTTCTTTTTAAAATTAATAATAATAGGTGCTCCTAATAATAAGAAATCCATATCTTCAGTCAAACATGCATCAACCAAGTTTAGTTTTGACAATTTACAGCAAAGATAATCTGCTTCACCTTTTGCGTCGAAGTATTTAATATTTAATATATCTAATAATTGTTTTACATCTTTTAATATTTTTACAGATAATGTCTTACATAATTTTTGAAGATGATTTATTTTATCAATAATATATTGATTAGTAGGATCTAAATCTAGACTTTTTTTTAAAGCATTAATTTTTTTAACAATATTTTGTTTTTTAATTTTTCTCTTTTTCAGAGTAAAATTTTTTTCATCAGGAGCTTTACCATCAAATATGTATATAGGAGTAATATTTGAAGATAAAAATTTTAATGCCTGATTTAATAAATTATATAATAGTTCTGTATTCTTAGAATGCATATATTTACATAAATATAAATTAGCGTCTATAGCAATAGTTTTTATATTATCTGGTATTTCAAGAAAAGTTTGATGACAATCAAATTTTTCAAGTAAATTATTTAATCCTCTTATACCCATTTATAATAATATTTAAATATTATTATATTTTTTATCAATTTTTATAGATAATCAAAGATTATTAATTATATAATATAATTTGAAATATATGACATTTTTAAACTTTTACTATTTAATAGTGAAATATGATTTTTTATAATTTGATTCCATTTTTTATTTAAAAATGATTCAAAAATTTTTGAATATTTACAAGATAAATCGTTCATATTAATGGTTTTTAATAAATTTATATCATTGAACATTGCAGATTTTAGTATGTAATAGCTAAATACAGATGTAGATTGATTAAAATTGCTTCCTAATTTATTAATAGATTTTGTTTTGGATAAATTCAATATTTTTTTAACTTGATGATTAATATATCCTAATTCTATTTTAATAAGTTGTTTTAAACTTTTTTTAGTTACATAATGTACATATAAAATATGTAAAATTATTGCAAAAAAATCTGTATATGCTTCATTTGGATTGATTTTAAATTTAAATTTAGGTAATTTACTAGTAATTGAACTTTGATAAGGAAAAATATCTAGTTGATAAAAATGAATTAATTCATGAAATAATACTTTTTCATATTCTTCTTTTCTAAACATAGCAATTTCTGTTTTTGCTATAGAATATGCTGAATTTACATGATAAGGAGTATAAAAATTATCATTTGGAAATTTTTTTTTTACATCAGATAAAAATATAAATAAATTAATTTTTGTTTTATCATAATAAAATAAATTAAAAAAATCAAGAGCTTTTAGAGTTTTTAAAATATATTGTTTTATTTCAAATTTATTTTTTCCAAAAAGTAATATTTCTCTATTATTACCTGATACAATACAATAATATTTACAATTTTTGATAATATCATTTATTAAATTTTGAGAAATAAACTTAGACAATATCAGTTTATTGTAAACAAGTTTATCAATATTTGATGAAAAATTATTATATTTTTGTAAATAACCAAACCATTTATTTAAATTATCAAAATTTTGATCCCAGTATATGCTAAATTTTTTTGGTGTATAAACTGATAGATCAAATTTATCTTTTAATAGGTTATATCTTGTATCTATTGGTAAATTTAATTTTAGTTTGAAAAAATCTATTTTATAATCATTAATTTTTGTTATATATTTTTTTATTTTATATTTTTTAAGTTTATTGTAAAGTGTATCAATAATATTTTGATTAATATCTGAATACAATTGTTTAAGTTTCATATAATATATGAATTAAATTATTATTAATAAATTAATTATAATTTTCTAGTTTTAGTAAGTAAGACCCATAGCTTTATTTAAATCGAATATTTTTACTTTATTAATATTTTTAAATCCACCTGTTTGTGATTTATTTCTTGAAGTCCAATATGCATCTCCATAATCAATAAATAATTCTTCTCCTTTTTTTATATCACGTGTTGATTTATAATGTACATCTCCTTCTTTCATAAACATAGTAGTATTTACTATATTCTTTTCACTATGTTTAATTGGCGAATTGACATATCTTAATGGATTGTTATCTTTATAATTGATACCATCAACCCATTTTGTAATTGTATTACCTAATGTATCTTTATCAAATATAGTCCAAGCATAGTCTGTGTTAGCAGGTTGAGTTGTTAATACATCCCCATAGTATTTACCAAGATCAGTATCTTTTGGTATAAAATTAGTAGCAAATGTTCCTAGTCCAGCTCCTTTAACAGTACTAGGCAAAACTTCCATTAAATAAAATGGATCTTTAGATACTAAATGTCCTGTTTTTAAAGCTTCCATTGGATTAAATAATTTTTTCATAAAACTGCCATCATCAATTGGTTTTTTTAATGTAGGTACTTTAACTTTTATAAAATTATTAATCGCGTCAGTCATATATAATATGACAATATATTATTGTTCAATTACATTATAATCATCATTGAAATATTTATTATACTTTTTTTTAAAATATTGTGTACAATTATTATCCATATGTTCCTCTCGAACATATGTACCTGTAAATAAACAACAATGAAATAAATAATAGAATGACCAAAAACAAAGACAAAATCCTTTTATATCTGTTTCCATATATTAATTATATATTAGACATTATTTAACTTTCTTTTTTTTTTTTTAAAAGAAATATTATTATTTTTAAGTTCATTTTCTAGAAAATCATAGGTTGCTTTCATTACAATAGAATTTTCATAGGAAAATGATTCTTTAATAGGAAAAATAATATTAAATAATTGTTCATTTGTTAAATTTTCATGTGAAAAAATTTCTTCATCAAATGTAAAACTCATTTTTTTTTAATATTTAAGTTATAATAATATATTTATCAATTTTTATGAATGATTAACAAAGTAAATCAACCAATTTTTTATTAATTATGTGAAGGATCAAAATCATTTTCTTCTGTAAAACACTCATTATATATTTTACGTACTTTATTCATTTCATATTCATTATAAATATTTATAAAACAACAAAAATACCTTTTCCAGTTAAACATCTATAAATATTCATAGAATATAAATTTTTATAATATTTTTAAGATATATTTTACATCTTAAGAATAATTATTTATAAATTGTTAAGTAATCTCTTCTAGAGTTTTTTAAAAGACCATAATTAGGAATACTAGCGATAGGGCCTAATTTAGAATTAGACCATTTGACTTTATTTACATCTAATATATCATCATTTGGTAAATCAATAAGATAGTTTTCATTAGTAATTTGATAAAATAGTTTATCATTAAGAATATGAAATTGTTCATAATTAGTATAATCGATATTAATATTAATATTAATATCTCCTTTAAAATTTTCATATATGTCACCTTTTTCAGTAAATGTAAATTTAATTTTATCTAATTGAAAATAGAATTCAATATCTGAATTTAATGAAGTATCATTATAATTTTTAGTAATAATTCTAACTTTTTGTTTTGCTCCATTATAAAAGTCTTTAAATTTAACGTTAACCGTTTGATTAATAGTAAGATAATGATAAATACTTTGTTTTAGTAAAATTTTAAGAATATTATTTGATAATGTTTTATAAAGAATAAATAGCATATTAAGATGATCTTTATTTGATTTATGTTTTTTTGAAATATATTTATTATATTTTTTTCTCTTATCAGGATCTCCAAGCACTTCATATGCCAAATTTATTTTTTTAATACGATTAGATGATTTATTATTATTTTTATCGGGATGATATTTTTTACATAATTTATAATAATTTTTTTTAATAACTGATTGTGTATCATTGATATTACAATTAAGAATATTATAAAAATTTAAATTCATATAAAATTATAATCATTATATTTATAAGTATGAATAATGATAATAATTTAGAATCTGCATTAAAAGATTTTTTAAAAAAAAGAAATAATCAAAATTTTACATATAGAAAAGAATATTTTTTTCCTTTAATAAAAGAGGAAGAAAAATCATTAAAAAAGATAAAAATTAAAGGAAATATAGATAAAAAAAAATATGAAGATTTATTAAAAAATTATAATAATAATAATATATGATAATTCATTTAGTAGAACAAGCAAAAACTCATATAGATCCTATGAAACAATTTATTGAAGAAAATTACATAAATAGATCAAAAAAAGTTTATAATTCTTATTGTGAACATTTACAAAATTCTTTGAAAATTGCGAGTATTTTTGGTATGGGTAGTATAAAAATGTTAATACATGCATTTATTCCTGATTTTTTTGATAGATCAACATCAGAATGTTTGAGAAAAGTACATGAAGAATTAGAAAACAATAGCTCTAAATTTTCAAAAAAAAATTAATATAAATAAAAATATTATGTTTATTTATATGATATCTACGAATACTAAAAGAGTATTAATTGATAACCAAAAATTATCAACAATAAATTTTGAAAATGAAGTAGGTGATTTATTTACTCAAAAATACAAATGGATAGAAACAATGCCATCTTCAAGAAAACGTAAAATAAAAAAAATATATTATTTTAATCCCTATGATGAAAAGAAAACGAATATGATATCTAATTTATTTAAAAATGTTAAATTTATAAATACTAATTTATCATCAAATAGACTTCTAACAAATTACATATCAGAATATGATTTAGTATTTATTAATGATTTTAAAGATGAATTTTGTAGAGATTTTTTTTTAAAACATGTAAATAATTTATCAAATATAGGACAAATATGGATATTTAGCAATGGATATAGTATATTAAATAGCATATTAGAAGATATTGATAATGAATTTAATTTACAATTATCAAAATTTCTGAATAAGGAAGAAAAAATAGAATCAGAATTAGATAATTTATCAGTAAAATTTTTTAGAACAAAAGTAAATTATATGTATAACGTCCATAGTGATTTATTAAATTTTATATTTTCAAATAATTATTTATCAATAGAGTCAAAATTATTAATAAAAGAATTTTTAATAAATAACTATGAGGGTTATAGTAAAATATGTTTTTATTGTTACATAATTGGTTAGTAAGTTTAATAACTAATAAATTTATATAGTAAATAAATATATGGCTGAATTTTATTATGAGAAAGAAAAAGAAAAAATTTTAAAATATTTAGATGAATTTGATAAGATGAAATTAGATAATAACAAGAACATTGATTATTTAGTAATAAAACTACAAGAATTATCTTTAGAAATGAGGGATACACTAGATACAATAAATGATTTAGAAAAAAATGATAATATTAGGAAATATGTAAAAAATGAATTTATAAGAAGAGATAAAATAAGTGATTTAATGCCTTTATTTATGTATCAATTTTTAAATTATAGTAAATCAGAGGATAGATAAATAAATATTCAAAGAATATTTATAAAGTAATTATATGTATATAATAGATTCTATATGGATATATATAAAAAGGTTTTTATTTGTTCCTCATTATGTAGCATTAAAGAACTTTAGGAATATTGTATTACCAACAATACCAAGATACATACAATTATTAATAATACCACGTAAGAAAGTAATATTTTGCAGTAATAGGAATAAATTCATAATATTAACTAAGAAAATAGAATATTTAAGACATATGAATTGTAATTATAGCGTAGTAACAACTCGATAAGTAATCAATAATTAAATAAAATTAATTTTATTTAATTGTGTAGAGTAATTTAAAAGACATTTGGATATTTCTTTTTTTCTTCTTTTGTCTTCATAAAGTGTAAAAATAAGAAATATGCAACTGTTACAATCATAGCAATATCTGCATCACTAGTTGCAGTAAAAGCAATTGCTGCAACAAATGCAAATCTCCAATACCACATTTTGCTTAATTTTTTAATAAATGTGGGTGTGTATTGAATACCCATACCTCCGAAAAGACCTTGTGAAATAACAATTATTGTAAAAATAGTTTTACCACTCATGAAACGATCTATTGAGTCAGGAACTATTTCTGTAGGTGGTATACTAATAGCTTTGGAAACAGGTTTTAAAACTGTATCAATTGCAGAATCAAGTGTTTCTGGTACAAAGTCAACTACATGATTTTCTTCCATATTATATAAAGTATATTAGAAAAAATATATTTTATACTTTTATTTTATAATTTATTTAGACACTTTTTTTTGCTGATTTTTTTCCAGTTTTTGCTTTAACTTTACTTTTTACTGCTTTTGTTGCTTTTTTAACTGTTGCTTTTGCTGCTTTAGTGGTTTTCTTAACTGTAGTTGTTTTAGATGCTGCTTTGGTTGTCTTTTTAGCTGTAGTTTTTGCTTTAGTAGTTTTCTTTGTAGCAGATTTAGTTGCAGTTTTCTTGGAAACAGTTTTTGCAGTCTTTTTAACTACCTTTTTTGTTGCTTTTTTAGCTGCAGTTTTCTTTTTAGCACCTCCTGCTAATTCTAAATCATCAATATATTTATCAAGTTCGTTGTTACGTAATTTTCTAATTTGATTTTTATATTCTTTTCTAATTTCATTACCATCAACAGAGTAAACAACTGGTTCTTTTAATTTAACTCTTTCACCTAAGTAAAAATGTCTTTTGTTTGCACTTTTTTGAGTGATTTCTTTTAAACAGAAAACAATTTTATTACCTGGTTTAGTATTACTTCTTCTTAAGATTTCAGTTAGAGCTTTTGAAGCTGCTTGGAATGGAGATCCTCCCATGTATCTTCCATAGAATTTTTCTTCTTTTGTTAGCTTAGCGCTAAATGACTTTTTTTTTGTCTTGGTTTGAACCATTTCTATATATATTCAATTTATATAAATTTATCTTTAAATTAAACGTGAATCAAATTTATAAAAAGTTTAAATATTATAAATAATATAAAAACGTTTATATTATATATATATATGGTTGTTGATTCAATAATAACAAAATTAAAATTAGTGAAGCTTCAAAAGGATTATATTAACATAACTAAATTTATAAATGAGTTACAGAGTCATATTGAATTATTAAATACAAAATTAGTTATAAATAATGTCAATAAAAATATGTTAATGCATGACTTATATAATATATTAGCTAAGAAAGATGAATCAATAAATTCTTTATACAATAGTTATATAATTGGTAATCAAAATACTAAATATGATAATGATTCATTACTATTAATAAATAATTATGTATCAAAAGATGTTGAAAATATGTATAATTATATTAGTTTATTAAATAATACTAGTACTATTGAAACATCAGAAAAATTAATATTCGAAAATGATCCATTTAATAAAATAAAATCAAAGTTACTTCAGATATGCAAAAATATAGGTTTTAATAATATCACGAGTTGCTTACTATTTTTATTAACAGAAAAATATAAATTATATTTTAATAAAGAAGATAATTCTAAGCTTACTTTTTTTAATAATTATTTTATACCAATAAAATTCAATTTAAAAAATAAAGAGGATGAGAATGAAGTAATATTTTTTGATAATAAGAATCAAAAAAATCCAGAATTACTAAATATGGTTGTAGACCTAAATATTAGATTTCCACTAATAAAAAATTGTTATATTGTTTTAACTGGATTTTTTAGAAATGATACATTAAATGTAATATTAAAAACATGTCAAATTTGTTATCCATCATTATATGAAAAAAAGAAAAATATAGAAAAAAAATTAGAAAAGAAGATAATAAATACTAAATTTAAAAAATTCTTTTTAAAATATTTATCAATTTACGAATTTTTTGTATTTGATGAACTAGAAATTGTGCATATTATTCAGACTAATTATAAATTATTTCTAGATTTAGCAAATAAAACATTTATGACAGTAATGAGAGATTTTATAAGAAATGATAATACAATGAAATACATGTATGATTCAATAAGAGTTTTACTATTAGGAGATGAAGAAAATATAAATGTAGCTGGAATATTATTTGGACTAACTAAAGATAAAAAGTTAGGATCTAATAATGTAGCTAATGTTATTTATAATAATTTAAATTTTATTTATCAAATAAAGTTAAAGAAAACAGTTCCAAATTTAAAAAATGAAATCGATAAATTAAAAAAAATAAATATAGACGAATTAGATTTCAAAAAAGTTTTATTATCGATGAATAACATACCGGATAACATAAAATCTATTACTTTAGAGAAAATAGAAGAAATGAAATCAGCGAATAATGATTATTATAAACAATTAACATTTGTAAAGAATATAATAAAATTTCCTTGGCCTTCAGCAACAGATAACCAATTTTTCTATGATTTACAAGAGGATAATAAATCAAAAGTGTTTTTAGATAATTTACAAAAAACGCTAGATTCAAAAACATATGGTCATAAGGATGCAAAATCATTAATTCAAGAAATAGTAGCAAAATGGATATCAAATCCTGATAGTTCTGGAAATAGTATAGGTTTTGTTGGACCACCTGGTGTTGGAAAAACATTGTTAGTTAAAAGTATTGGAGAAGCACTAAATATTCCTTTTGCACAAATTACGTTAGGAGGTCAAAATGATGGTGAATTATTGCACGGACATGGGTACACATATTCAGGATCACAACCTGGTTTAATTATAAAAAAAATGGTTGAAGCAGGACAAAGTAGAGTAATACTATATTTTGATGAATTAGATAAAGCATGTTCAAAATCTAGTGGTGTTAATGAAATTATGAGTATCTTAATTCATTTAACTGATCCTAATATTAATAAATCTTTTCAAGATAGATTTTTTCAAGGAATCGATTTCCCATTAAATAAAGTTATATTAATGTTTAGTTATAATAACTCTAATTTAATAGATCCAATTTTATTAGATAGATTAACAGAAATAGAAGTAAAACCATATTCAACTTCAGACAAATTAATTATTTGTAAAAATTTTATTATTCCAGAAATGTCTCATACTGTTAATATGAATATTTCTGATTTAATCTTTTCTGATAACATCATAACACATATAATTGATAAATATACATTAGAAGCAGGTGTTAGAGATCTTAAAAGAAAAATAGAAAAAATTTATATGAACTATAACTTAAAAAAACTATATGATGGATTAAAGTTTCCTATTAAAATAAATAAGACTACAATTAATGATATTTTTAAAGATCCAAAAATTGATGCAGAAAAAATTCATCTAAAAGATGAAATAGGTGTTATTAATGGTCTATATGCTACTAAAATTGGAACAGGAGGTATAGTTCCTATACAAATATTTAAAAATTATGGTGTTGGAAATGGTAACTTCACATTTAAGTTAACAGGATCACAAGGTGATGTTATGAAAGAAAGTGTTCAATGTGCTTTTACAGCTGCATTAGATTATATAGATAAAAATAAAGAAAAATTTAAAATAGAAAATATTACTGATTATTTAAAAGAAAATTTCCCATTTGGATTTCATATTCATGCTCCATCGGGAGCAACTCCAAAAGATGGTCCTAGTGCTGGTTGTGCTTTTACAACTGCTTTTATATCTAGAATTTTAAATAAAAAAATAAAAAGAGATATTGCTATGACTGGTGAAATAGATTTATGTGGTAATGTTTCTAAAATAGGAGGGTTATTATATAAATTATTAGGTGCTAAAATGGCAGGTATTAAACAAGTTTTTATATGCAATGAAAATAAAAAAGATCTTGATAAAATCAGAAAAGAAAATTCTACATTAAAAACTTTTAAAGTAAAAGTTGTTAATAAAATTGATGACATTATACCAGATGTTCTAATTGATATTTAACTTTTTATTAAAATATCAGATGATACTCTACAATTTATAAATTCTAAAGTATCTTTTCCACTACTTAAATCAGCAGGTGAAATTAATGTCCAATTAGTATCATCATTTAATAATTTTAATTGTACTAACATATAAGATACTAGTGCAGAACACCAAAATGTTGTTATTCTTTGTGTATTACCTACATCTATTTTAAATGCACCTTTTATCCAATCTACTAAATTCATATCATATGGTCTATTATGTACTTTCGAATGCCCTTCCATTAAATTTTTGTAAAATTTATCATCTCTTTTTGTAATTATATGTCTCCAATATATTTCTCCATCATAATTTAATACATCCTCAAATTTTGTAAGTTCAACACCTATCTTTTTCTCGTGATCTTCTGCATCTATATCTATCCCTTCCCTATTTGATTGTAATAAATAATAACCTTTCAAATCTTTCCTCCATGGAGGATTATGAATTATCATTGCAGCATGTGTTAATTTTGAATTAGTAAAATATCTTATAAGCTTATCTATACAGTTATTTCCAGAATAACTAAATAATATTATATCTCCCGTTTCAAAATGATGCATTTCTGTTAATTTTTTAAAATTCATATATATAATTATATTAATTATATTTTCTCGTTATACGATGAGTTGTTAAATATATTCTATAATTCATAATTTTTCTCCTAATATAAATTTTTAATTTTTTCCTCATTTTAAAAAAAATTTTTTTTAAATCTCTTTCTAATTTAAAATACTTTTTGAAATATGAATATTTATACAATTTATATTTTATTAATGATGATAATATTAATAATAAATTATAAGGAATACATAAATAAAATGTAAATGATTTTAATTTATTATTATATCTATTAAGAATGAAGCTCCCTAGATAAAATATAATTAAAATTTTGTAATTTATGACAAAACTAAGCAAGTAAAATATTAATATATTTAATAACATTAAATATAATAATTAGTAAATCTATAAGTATGTAATTATAAAATTATTTATTTCATCTGGCATATTTTTACAAATCTTTTTTAGAAAAAATAATTCTACTAATTTTAATTTTATTTCAAAAAATCTTCTTATTTCATCTACTAAGTTTATTATACTCAATGTGGGTCCCCAGTTGCAAATTAGAGATGAACAACATAAACAATCATTACCTATTATTTTTTTTAAATCACTTCTAAATAATATTCCAGACGGCAAATATCTTTTTAAATCTTTACCATTAAGATTTAATTTAGGTGGTTTAAATGGATATTCAAATGAAATTTCAAACATTATAAATAAATGAGGAACGTATCCTATATTAAATAAACAAACTTCTATTTTAGTTGGGTAAGAATCTTCTATTATATTATATGCTTCGTTAATTCGTTTTTCCCATGTTTTACTTTCATTTTTTAATCTCCTTGATATATGTGCCATTTATAAATAAATACTATTTATGTTTATATTTATTATATTTATTATATTTTTTCAACTTTCCATCTATATTTTCATTATAACTCTTATACCACTCTAAAACAGGTCCAACATAATAAGAATTTATTTTTGATTCATAAACTACTCCTTTGTCATAATATGGATTTATATTACTATTTGTTACTTGATTAATTTCTACTAATTCATTAAAAATATCATAATATAGACAATAATGTCTTTTTTTTAATTCATATCTTATACCCCAACCAGATTTAAAATAACTAAAAATATTTAATAATAAATATCGATTTTTAAATACTTGAATACCACTTTTAGGTGGGTTTATAATATTAATTAATCTTTTTGAGTAATAATCCACATTCTTAAATACATCCATTTTTTATATTTAAATAAAAAATAACTCAATATTTTTTTTTCAATTTAAAAGATTTTTAATAAAAGTATTAAATGGAATTATTAACTGAAAAAGGTTTAATAATAAATATTATGTCATTTTTAGATAAAAAAAATTGTTGTAGATTTTCATCTGTATTAAATTTTGGATTAACAAATAAATATTTTTTAAATCTATTAAAAATTCAAAAATTATTTGATGTAACCAATTTAAAATATTATACACTATGTCAAAATACTAGAAATTTATTAAATAATAATTTAGAAGTAATTTGTACCAATTGTAATAAAATAAGAAGTTTATATGGAATTACAATGTTATTTCGTGAATGTAAATATTACTATAATGATAATAATGATGATTTAATTAATTTTTATATGAAAAAGAAGGGTAAATCATTTTTTCATTTTAATACAAAAAATGATTGTGAGAAGTTTAAATTAGATTGTAATAACTTATTTCCAAAAGTAAAACTAGGGGGTAATTGTTGTAGTGGGAATGGTATAGAAGTGTGTTTAAATGAAAATATTTAAAATAATAAAAATATAAAAATAAATGCATACAGATTTTAATTTAATAATTTCTATTTTTATCTATTACTTATTTAGTAAAATTTTGTTTTTATGTTTTCCAGGTAAAATAAAAGAATATCCTAAAGCATCTTACTACTTAGCAATAATACATCAAGGTTATATGTTACCGTTTTTAGGAATAAGAAGTTTACTAGGATATGAACAAAATTACAGATTGATGTTTAGTTCTACATTTAGTTATTTTTTAATAGATTTTTTGATAAATAAAGATATTTGGTTTAGAGATTCTAGTTTTGTATTACATCATTTAGTAACACTTTTATTAGTATTATGCACAATTTTTGTAGATGATAGTAATATGTTTTTACCAACAATGAATTTATTATGTATGGAAAGTGGTAGTTTATGGATATCAGTAACAGATGTATATCCAACAAATTTAAACTATAGAATACGTTTTTATTCTTATGTAATATCACGTTTAATTAATTTAATATTCATATATTTATTGATAATAAATTCAGGATTTTTAAAAATATATTGGGTAATATTTAGTACATTATTATACACACATAATTTTTTAATTGGAAAACGAATGTATAAAAATTTAAGATAAATAATATATATATTAATATATAAATGGAAATTCATATGTTAGTATTTTGGATTTCAATTGCAATGGGATTATTATTTGGAGTTTTAACAATAGTAAATATATTAAGTTTATTTAAAAGAGGTAAATTTTCAATAATATTACCTGTGTTGTGTATTATTTGTTTTGGACTAGGTTATGGAATAACAAAAATTTTTCCTGAAGAGGAATAATTAGATTTTAATAATAAAATTATTATTTTTAAAATACTCAATAACCTAGGAATTTATCTTCATCGTCTAATACATCATTAGGATGATAAATTATTGAAATTATTTTTACTATTGCAAAAGCAATTGTAGCAATTATAGGAAAAATTTTATTAAATTTCTTCATTTTTCTTTTTACACTACCTTTACCTTTAATGACAACATTATAAAAATTAATAACTGTTAAAATAGCCATTAATAATCCAACAGCTAAAGATACCCAATATATTATATTGTGTGTTTCCATTATATAATAATAATTATATTTATTCTAGATAAGGTTTATATAATATTTTAAGAATAACATTTTTATTTTTAAGATTAAAATTAACAAATAATTGTACGATAGCTACAGTAATATCATTAGTATTTACTATTTTAAAAATTCTTAAATGTTTTGCAATAGTAAAACTAATTTCATTATCTTTAATGGTAAAATATATTTGATATTTTTGATGATATAATTTATTTTCATAAGATACTTCTGCTAGAAAATACTCTATGTTTCCATTTTCATACAAACTATTTTGTATTAGTTCATATGGTAATCCAAAAGATGTTTGTGAGCACAGCATTAGAATTTTTTTAATATCTTTTGGTTCACATTTAAGTTGTAAGTAATCAAGAAAATTACTTGGACTTTTAACTTGATGACCATTACAATAAAATAAACATCTATCAAAATCTACTAAAAATTGATTAGCTATATGCTTATTATCTTTGTAACTATTTTTTATGTCATTAAGCCATAATTTTAAATCTAATTTTATATTTGATTCCATTAATTCACCTTCAACGAATTGTTGAGATAGTTTTTTATTATTTTTATTGATTGTACTAGGTATAATAAAGCAATTTGTTTTATTAAAAATAATTTTTTTAGTATTTTTATGAGTATCAAATTTAGTAAAATCAATAATTTCAAAATCATTATCTGATTCCATATAGATTATATTATAAATAAGAATTTAAATAAAATTGATTTTTGTAAATTAAAGTTAAATTATAATATTATATATATGGATTTTAGAAATGTAAAGAAATCATGGAAAAAATTAATTAGAAATCAAGAAAAAGAAGACTATTATAAAAAAATAAGAAGCAAAGTAAAAGATTGGAAAAAAAATAAAATAAAAGTATATCCTAAACTATGTAACATTTGGGAAGCATTCAAATATTTTGAAGTAAAAGAAACGAAGGTAGTTTTATTAGGACAGGATCCGTATATAAAAGAAGAGATTCACAATAATAAAGAAATACCTCAAGCGGTAGGTTTATCTTTTTCAGTTCCAAAGACTCATAAAATACCACCATCTTTAAGGAATTTATTCAAGGAATTAAAAAATGATTTAGGGATAGAAAATAGTCATGGTGATTTAAGTGAATGGGTGAAGAGAGAAAAAATTTTACTATTAAATTCTGCATTAACAGTTTTACCTGGGAAAAGTAATAGTTTTGCATCATTATGGGCTCCATTAACAGATAAGTTAATTAATGATATAAGTAATAATACGGAAGGAGTTATATTTATTTTACTAGGAAATAATGCGAAAAAAAAGAAGATTTTTATAGATAGTACAAAACATTTAATAATAGAAGGAGTTCATCCATCTCCATTATCAGCCAGCAGAGGATTTTTTGGATCAAAAATATTTTCATTATGTAATAAACATTTAAAAAGTATAAATAAGGAAGAAATAAATTGGTCGATAACGAGTTAATCTAATAATTGATATATAAAATTATTTAAAAAAATATTTTTTTAACTTAAAGAATAATTTCTTATTTAAGTTAACCATGAACCAAGAACCAACAATGTTTTTTACAAGAAAGATTGAAAATAAAATTGATAAAGAATTAATTAATGATAATAATAACAAAATAAATTTAAAAGTGGATGAAATAGAGAATAGTGAATTATGGGATTTTTATGATGAAATAGGTAGCTCTGAAACAAGTAATGAGAATAAAGTGGGTAAATGTATTTCTTGTGGATCTACAGATCAAATAGAGAATGGAAAAACAAGAAATTTAGTTTGCAAACACTGTGGATTAAATGTAGTAGATGATTTAGATCGATCTTTTTCAACAAATAATTCCAATGCTGATATAGTAAGTAATAGCAGTAATTATAATATACCTATAAATTATTTTTTTAGAGAAAGTAGTATGGGTACAATAATTGGAGGCAGAGGAAATTCAAGAATAAAAACAATTCATAGATGGGGATTAATGCCATATAGAGAAAGAAGTAGAAAAGAAGTATTTGATTTTCTAACAAATATTTGTAAAAAAAGTGGTTTAGAAAAATCAATTATAGACAATGCTCACATATTATATATGAATTTATCTGCTGTAAAAAAGAAAAATATGGATAGAACTATCATCATAAGAGGAAATAACAGAGATAGTTTGATAGCAGCGTGTGTATATTTTGGATGTAAAATGCAAGGTAAACCACGATGTCCAAAAGAAATAGCACAAATGTTTGGTTTAGGTTTAACGGATGTAACAGGAGGTTGTAGAAAATTTTTAGAAATTATGGGAAAAGATGTTGGTATGTATAACATAAAAAGTAGCAAAGCATATGATTATGTAGAAAGATGTGGTAGAATATTAAAATTACAAAAGAAATATATTTTGCAGGCAATAAAAATTGTAAAAAATATAATTACTTTAGATTATGCATCAGATCATCAACCACCATCAGTAGCAGCTGGATGTTTACTATTAGTTGTAAATATGAATAATTTAGATATTGATAAAGAAAAAATATCAAGTGTATTTAAAATATCTCAAGTAACTATTACAAAAATATATGATAAGATTTTAAAATATCAAAAAGTAATAACAAATGATGAAGCAGTTGCTAGAATTTATAAAAAAATACAAAAGATAAAATTAGGATCAGATACAGATGAAGGTATAAATTATTCTGAATCAAATATATTTACAATACAAAATGAAAACAATGATACTAAACTAATTACAACATCTCCTGATGATATTTCAACATTCAAACAAACAGAAACCGAAACAGACACAGAAACAATGATAAAACCAGGAAAAAAGAAACGAAAATATACAAAGCGCAAAAATAAAACAAGTCCATCAATCTAGTTTAATAATATATTAAATCAAATTTTTAATTTAATCTATTTTATAGATAATCGTAGATTAAGAATCAGAATGATTCAATTGATAATCTACGATTATCTATCAATTAATATTCATAGAATATTTATAAAAAATAAAGAAATATAAATAACAATACTAATAGTAATTAATTTTTTTTTATTATATCCAGTAAACCAATATACTTTAGTAGGATTATATAAGAAAAGATATAAAAAAATTATAACACAGCTAAATATAAATGAACGTATTAAATCATCGCTATTTCTAGTAATCAATATTTTATTTTTTATTTCAAAAATATAAATTAAAGGAAAAACATGAAATAAAAAATTAAATATTTCAATGTGAAATAATTTTATACTAGTAAATTTTTTTAATAAATTATGACCATATTTATGTAAAATGTAAAATCCAAATGTTGATGTAGTTAATATAAAATTTTGAGAAGATAGTAATATATAATATGGAATATGTTTTTCAAAAATATTAGTTATTATAAATATTATTACTATCCATGTTGTAAAAAATTTTGGTATTTTTTTTAGAAATAATTTTATATCTGATAATAAGTTTTTATTCATATATATTCAATAGATATTAATTTTCACTATCAGTTTTTTTTTTACTATAATATAAAGTTAAAAAATGAAGTTTTTTGCAACACAATATATTACAAAGTGAATATTTTCTTTTATCATAAGCTTCTTCTAATATACAATCAATATCTGATTCTGATGCATCAAAATGAATTCCTAATTGTTCTTTATCAATATCGATTCCATCAATTAAACATGGTTCAAAATAAGTATGAACACCATCGTGTGGATCTATTTCTACTTCATTCGGTGTTTTTGTTTCACATACTTGTGTCCAATCATTAACTTTACCTTTCCAATATTTTTGAATAAATTTTATTTTATTATCTTCTTTTACATTTTTTAATTTTATTCTTAAAAATCGGAAGTTATTATCATAATTAGGTTTTTTATCAATATCTTTATAAATATAAACACTTCCATGTCCTTTTTTTATTTTAATTTTCCATTTTTTATTAAAATGAGTAGCATGTATTTTCGCATTAAAATGATTATTTTCAAATAGTTTTTGGTCTGATTCAATTCCAGGTTCTTCCCAAGAGTAAATTAATGTCTTTATGGGTTTATTTATATTAGAAGGTTCCCATATAAATTCATATTCATAACTTTTTAAACATTTATACATAAATCCTCCAACAGCTATTAAAATTGCACCAGTTCCGCCAAATAAAGCAAGTAATTCTGACATTATAGTTAAAAATTTATTTTAAAATTTTTATTTAAACTTATTTAAAATTGAAAAATACTAATATAAACTATATAAGGTTATATTATTTATAATTATATTATGGCTAATCCCAATAGTAAAGAAATTAAAAAATTAATAGAATTATATTTTAAGAAAGATAAGAGGTTATATGAAGCACAATATGTATCATTTAGTTATTTAATAGAAAAAATAATATTCGATAGATTGAATAATGGTCCTAATATTTTTAAAGAAGTTTATACATTAAACAAAAAATATGTAAATTATTTCAAGTTTGAAGAAATATCTTTAAGACCTCCTATGATGCAACACGAAGATACATATATGTGGCCAGAAGATGCTAGAAGATTAAAAAGTAATTATTCTAGTAAACTTATTGCGAATGTAACACAATATTTAGATATAGTAGACATAAATACAGGAGAAACTGAAACAAAAAAAATTTCTGATACTGAAAATCAAGTACCTATTGCTTTAATACCAATAATGGTAAGAAGTAAATATTGCACAACAAATTTAAAACCAAATATAAAAAATACGGAATGTCCATATGATCCTGGTTGTTACTTCATAATAAATGGAAATGAAAAAATAGTATTATCAGTTGAAAGAATACAAGAAAATAAAATTTTAATTTTTCCAAAAAAAGACACTACATCTCCAAGTGGATATTCTTATCAAGCTCAAATTAACTCAAAACCGCTTGATAGAAATGATATTATTCAATTAACATCATTAAGAATAAAAAAAGACAAATCATTAATTTTATTAGTTAGTCAATTTCATGAAATACCGGTTTTTATAATGATGAGAGCTTTAGGTATTGAACGAGATGATGATATAATAAAAATGATTGTACTTGATGATAATGATTTTGAAATGAAAAATATTTTGAGAAACAGTTTATTAAATCTATTAATGGATCCTACAAAACCCGAGTCTGATAGCAATCCTTTCATAAGAACTCAAAAACAGGCATTAGAATTTTTGCAAAATAATATTAGATATACATTTAAATATTTTACTGAATCTGATGAAGAATTAAAAAAGAAACAAATGGAAATGCATATTATGAAAATTTTAAAGAAAGATTTTTTGCCTCATCAAGGAGATAATTTATACAACAAAGCTATATTTTTGGGTCATATGGTCCATAGATTATTTAGGGTTTATTTAGGAAGAGATGATTCAGATGATAGAGATTCTTATTTAAATAAAAGAATAGATTTACCTGGTACATTAATTGGACAATTATTTCATCATTTTTATAGAAAAATGTTAACCGATATTGGTAACTTTTTTCAAAAGAAAAATAACGATGATCAAAATCCTACAAATGTAATTTCTCAAATTAAACCTACAACTATAGAACAAGGTATTAAATCTGCATTAACAACTGGTGTATGGGGTCCAAATAAAGCAAAGAAAGGTATTGCACAAGCGTTACAAAGAGAATCTTACATGCAAACTATTTCTTATTTTAGAAGAATTATTACTCCTTCACCTGATTCATCAACTAGTAAATTAACTAGTATTCGACATATTCAAAATACCCAACCATTCTTTATTTGTGTAGTTGAAACTCCAGAAGGTAATAAAATTGGACTTCTCAAAACATTATCCAATAGTGCTAATGTTTCTATGAATTTAGAAGACCAGCGTCCTATTATTGAAAATATATGTTCACCATTTATTGATAAATTAGAAGAAGTACCAATAGATGATATTTTAGTTTTCACTAAAGTATTTATTAATGGTACATGGGAAGGATTAACAACAAAACCATATGAGTTAATAAACAAAATAAAACAAAATAAATGGAAGCTTATTTTAGATAAATCTGTCTCATGCTATTTCCACACATTAAGAAATGAAATTAGAATTTATTGTGATGGTGGGAGAATATTTAGACCGATTTTAAGAGTAAATCCTGAAAACAATCAATTATATTTAACAAAAGATATGTTAAAATCAATTAATCTTATTGATATGAAAGAAACTAAAACTAATGTTGTTTCATGGGATAAATTTTTGGAAAAATATCAAGGTGTTATTGATTTTATTGATATTGAAGAATCAGAAACACTTATGATTTCTATGTATCCAAAATACTTAAAACAAAATAGTGATAAATTATCTGATGTTAAGAAAAAAACAAATACGCATATAGTTAATCGTTACCAAAATACTTTTATTAGATATACACATTGTGAATTACATCCACAATTATTGTTAGGAATTACATCATCTAATATTCCATTTGCAGAACATAATCAAGCTCCTAGAAATATTTATAATTTCTCACAAAGGAGACAAGCTGCTGGAATATATGCATCTAATTATAGATATAGACATGATATTTCTTACATTTTATATAACGTTCAAAGACCTATTGTTATAACAGATGGAATGAGATGGACACATAATCTTGATTTACCAGCTGGTGAAAATTGTGTTGTTGCAATTGGTCAGTATTCTGGTTACAATCAAGAAGATAGTATTATAGTTAATAAAGATGCTGTAGATTATGGTTTATTTAGATCTGCAAAATATAAAAAATATGCTTCTGAAATACAAAAAAATCCTACTACATCTCAAGATGATATTTTTACTAAACCAGATCCATCTAAAGTAACAGGAATGAAAGACGCAAATTATGATAAACTTAATAATAAAGGTTTTGTACCTGAAGAAACTAAAATTGAAAATGGAGATATTTTAATTGGTAAAATTAGTCCTGTACAACCTACTGGATCTAGTAACCGTTTGTTTAAAGATGATTCACTTTACTTTAAATCAGGTGTATCAGGTGTTGTTGATCAAGTTAATACAGGTATTTATAATTCAGAAGGATATGAAATGTATACAATGAAAGTAAGAATGGAAAGAATTCCTAAAATTGGAGATAAACTTAGTTCTCAACATGGTCAAAAAGGTACAATTGGACTTTTGTTGTCTGCAGCGGATATGCCTTTTACAAAAGATGGTATACAGCCTGATCTTATTATCAATTCCTGTTGTATCCCATCTCGTATGACTATCGGACAATTATTAGAATGTGTTATGGGTAAAGCTAATGCACTTAATGGTTCTTATTCAGATGCAACACCTTTTAATGATTATGGTATTGAAGATGCTAAAAAAATTCTAAAAAGTCATGGCTTTAATGAATATGGTTATGAAACACTTTACAATGGTATGACTGGAAAAAAAATGAAAGCACTTATGTTTATAGGACCTACTTATTATCTCAGATTGAAACATATGGTACTCGATAAAATTCATTCTAGAAGTCAAGGTCCTAGACAAATATTAACTCGTCAACCTCCCGAGGGGAGATCACGCGATGGTGGTCTCAGATTTGGCGAAATGGAACGTGATTGCATGATCGCTCATGGTCTAAGTCAATTCTTAAATGAAAGATTCTTAGAGACCAGTGATAAATATGATGTACACGTATGCAATAATTGTGGCTTATTTGCTACTAAAAAAATTAGAAATGATATTTATTATTGTAAAAGATGTGATAGATTAGGAGAAATGTATAATGTACATAAAGTTCGTACATGTTACGCATTCAAATTATTTATCCAAGAATTAATGTCTATTAATATTTTACCTAGACTTAAAATGGAAGATAATGTATTCTTAGATACAATGAATAATAATGAAGGTGACTGATTTATTTATAAAATTTAATTTATAATTTAAAAGCTTAATACTTTTAATTTATAGAAATGACAGAAATTAAATGGAAAAAAATTCCTGTAAAAGAAGTAGAAAATTCTTATTTGGTATCAAATGATGGGCAAGTAAAATCTATTAAATCTAAAAAGTTATTAAAATTTTTATCATTACGAGGTGGTTATAGGTCTGTATATATAACTAAAATTAATAAAAAAATTAAAGTTCATCGTTTAGTTGCACTTGCATTTATACCAAATAATGATTCAAATAAAAAATTAGTCAATCATAAAGATGGTAATAAATTAAATAATCATGTAGATAATTTAGAATGGACAACTTCTTCAGAAAATGTAAAACATGCAATTGATACTGGATTAATTAAAATTACTAAAAGATCAATTTATCAATGTGACTTGGAAGGAAATATTATTAAAACACATGAAACAATTAGAGGAGCTGGAAAAGATACAGGCGTAGATAGTGGTGGTATTTCAAAATGCTGTAAAGGAAGTAGAAAAACAGCAGGTGGATTTAAATGGCGATTTGTTAATGTTAATCCTAATGAAAAAGAAATAGATA
>Ga0163109_10000471_pt1 | contig 32583 bp, 34 predicted proteins | sample CRUFie1St13metaG_FD_108704 | JGI IMG/M metagenome (GOLD analysis project Ga0163109, IMG submission 108704) | Marine microbial communities from the Costa Rica Dome - CRUD Field 142mm St13 metaG | ecosystem: Environmental > Aquatic > Marine > Oceanic > Photic zone | place: Costa Rica: the Eastern...
AATAACTCTTCTATTGTAGTCTCTTATTTCTTCTTGTGTTCTCATTTCTTCAGGTCTTTTCCCAGCATCTGCTATTTCTAGTCCAGGATCTTCTGGGGTTATTTCAACTTCTTCTTCTGCTTGTTCTTCTATTTCTGCCATCGAAGCAGCTAATTCTCTTTCAACTGTAGCATCTATTTCAGCTTGTTCAGCTGCTCCGGCGATATCATCACCTATCTTTTTAAAAAATGTATCCATATACTAATTATTAACATTTTTTTTTAAAAATAATAATAATTAATAAAAAAACAAAATTACCAAGCATGTTTTCTTTTTGACACGTGTTGTACATGTCTTCTTCCCTTTGGAACTTCTACAGGTTCATCAGAAGTTGATTGACTAGATTCCTCTACTGCTTGACTAGCTGCTGCTTCTTCTGCTGCCTTACGAGCCGCTTCTTCTTCAGCTGCTTTGCGTGCTGCTTCTTCTTCGGCTGCTTTGCGAGCTGCTTCTTCCTCTGCTGCTTTGCGTGCTGCTTCTTCTTCGGCTGCCTTACGAGCTGCTTCTTCTTCTGCTGCTTTGCGTGCTGCTTCTTCCTCTGCTGCCTTACGAGCTGCTTCTTCTTCGGCTGCCTTACGAGCTGCTTCTTCTTCGGCTGCTTTGCGTGCTGCTTCTTCCTCTGCTACCTTACGAGCTGCTTCTTCTTCGGCTGCTTGGGTATCTGGGACTGGTTCTTCTATAGGTTCTTCGGGAGTATCCATGTTATATTAATTAATAATATTTTATTTTTAAGTAATAATAACTAATAAAATTTGGTAGATTATTTATTTCTTGGACTTTCTTTTCATAGCCTTTTTACACTGCTTCTTCAACATTGCTTCAGATTTGTAAACTCTCTTTCCTCCTCTCTTAAGAGTCATTTTAACTTTCAATTTTTTACACATTCTTCTAGTAGCTGCTGATGGTTTCTTTGCTTTTTTACCAAAATCGTATTTACTCTTTCTTCTTCTTCTTCTTCTGCGTTTACCGTATAAACTTTTTACTTCCGTTTCTTCCGTTTCTTGTGGTTGTTTTCTTGAAAAAAAACCAGTAATGCTATCCCTAATACTAGCTGCTCGGTTTCCGACACTTTTTTTAGCTGCTTGTGCAGAATCGATGATTTTATTAAGTTGATTTTTGGATAGTTCAGATAGAACTGCTTTCTGTCGTGCTCTAGGTAGAGCAGAAAACTCTTTCAAATTGTCGCGCATGTAAATTGCACCTCCTTTAACTCTTCTAAATGCTGCTAGAGTTGGGGATTCAAGTGCTGCTCTTTTTTCTTGATATTCTTTAAATCTCTTTTGTTGTCCTCGATTTCCTTGTCTAACTGCTTCAGGAACTTTTAATAAATCTGCGTTGTCTTTATCTAATAGATATCTTCCTCTTGCTCTACTAGCTTCTAAACCTGCTAGACCTAGTGCTCCTAGACCTGCTAGTCCTCCTGCGATTCTTCCTGGGTTTCTTCTTGCGTAACGAGCGGCTGCGCTAACTCTTCTTTTTGCTCCCCTTGCGGCGGAACTCAATCTTGATCTCTTTTTACCTCTTGATTTTCTTTTTGGTGGCATTATACCAGAACGCAATATTTTTTTTTTAAAGAATATTAAATTATAATTATTATCATTTAATATCTTTTAAAGTCTGTACATTATTTATTTCTTGGATTTTCTCTTCATAGCCTTTTTGCACTGCTTCTTCAACATTGCTTCAGATTTGTAAACTCTCTTTCCTCCTCTCTTTACAGTCAAACGCACTTTCAATTTTTTACACATTCTTCTAGTAGCTGCTGATGGCTTCTTTGAAGCTTTTTTACCATAACTATGGGATGGACAACTTCCTCCGAATTTCTTTTTCTTTCTTCTTCTTCTGCGTTTACCGTAATTGTGATGACATTTTTTATGTTCATCTCCGAATTTATAAGAACTTCTTCTTCTTCTGCGTTTACCGTATTGTGCTGCTTGTGCTGGTTTACGTTTAAACAAACCCATAAAACCTGAGTAAGCTCTTCCTGGTGCTCCTCGGTAGTCATAGTTCTTTGCACCTTCGAAAGCTTCTCTTGCTGTGTCTCTGTAAGGGTAGTTTTTTAATCCTCTGAAAAATCTCCCAGTTGGGGATTCAAGTGCTTTTCTTCGAGCTTGATAGTCTTGATATCCTTGTAAATGGTCTATTGATTGTAATCTTTCCTCTCCTCCTCTTCTTCTTGTTCTACTAAAATATGGATTAGTTTTATCCAATAAATATCTCCCTCTAGCTCTCTTAGCTTCAAGACCTCCTAGTCCTAGTGCTCCTAGACCTGCTAGTCCTGCTGCTGCGTACCCTGCGGTTCTTCCTGGGTTTCTTCTAGCATAACGAGCTGCTGATCTACCTCTTTTTTGTGTTCCTCTGTACATCTTTTCCATAAGTCTTTTAAATGTTTTTGGGTATTTTTTTCCCTTCGTTCCACTTCTTCTCTTTTTACCTCTTGTTTTTCTCTTTCTTGGTGGCATTATACCAGAACGTTTTATTTTTTTTCTGCCGAAATTCTTTTTTAATTTTCTTTTTAATTTTCTTTGACATTGTTCCTTTAAAACCTTGGAAGATTTATAAACCCTCTTTTTACCCCTTTTGACAGTTAAACGCACTCCATGTTTTTTACACATCCTCTTTAAAGACGCAGAAGGACCCCTTTTACGCTTTCCGAATCCAAGATTGAGTTCAGTACTTTTTATTTTTTCTTGTCTTGCTTTTTCTTCTTCCGATGTTGGTTTTGCTGCTGCTTTACTAAGAGCTTCTTCAGCTTGTTCTTTTGTTATGGTTGTTTTTGCTTCTGCTTTTTTAGCTTCTTCTTCTACTGCTTTTTTAGCTGCTTCTTTAGCTGCTTCTAGGTCATTCATCAGTCCATGTGTACCTTCTTCTCCGTCTTTAAAAACTTTACCATCGTCTTCTTCTGTATTTGTCATTAAACTTCCCAAAAGATTAAATGCTAATTTCTTCCCAGCATCTTTTTGACTTTTATACAAATTTTTAATAGCATTTGTAAAAGTACTATAATCAGTTAACTTTGCTTGTTCAAGCAACTTTTTTGCTGCTTCTGCTCCACCTGGAAGTTTCTGCGATACTATGTCCAATGCTTTTTTTGATGCTTCTTTCCACTTTTTCTTAGCTTGAGCATAAATTTTTTTTTCTCCTAATATCTTATAAAAAGCTTCTTTTAATTTAGTACCCTTTGTTTTAGCAGTTTCTTTAAAATATGCAATTGTATCTTTAAAATCAACATCACCCTTTTTGAGATCTGCCTTCATATTTGTTTCGATAGCATTAGCTATTTTTTTTTTTTCATCATCTTTAAATTGCTTTTTTGCCTCCTCAAAATCTACTAAAGGTGCTAACAAAGGTAAAATTTGTGCTCCTCCTGCTTCAATAAACATTGTTTTTGCTTTTCCAAATACATCTCCAGCTTGTTTAGCTTTTTCTGCTACTGCTTTTGCTGCTTTTGCTGCTTCTGCTTTTGCTTTTTTCAACGCTTCCATTCCGAACTTTCTTTTCCTTCTTCTCTTTGGGGCTTTTCTTTTTCTTTTTGCCATATACTTAAACACAATAAAATAATTTTAACGCATTTAAAAATAAATGTTTGTCATATTCAGAATGGAAAGTAAAACGACAGAACAACACCCTTTAAACGACCAATGGTCTTGGTGGGAACACCGTAAAGCAAACAGCGAAGAGGATTATTCGAATAATACAGTTCGCTGTGCTGACTTTGAAACAGTTGAACAGTTTTGGCAATGTATGAATCACATCCCTGCTCCTAGTGAGTTTTTTTACAATGGTCGCAACAATCGAAAATTTAAGAACAAAGAAGGGTCTAAAAGACATGTTATCTCCTTTAGTGTATTCAGAAGAGGTATTCATCCATCTTGGGAGGACGATGCCAATAGATGTGGAGGAGATTTTACCTTTAAGAAGTTCAGAGACATCCAAAAACTTGATGAAATCTGGGAAGAATCTTTATTACATATGATTAGCGGTCACTATCCCAACATCGTCGGGACAAGGATCGTAGACACGTCTGTAAAAGGAAAAAACCTTTATAAATTAGAAATATGGTTTTCACCAAAAAACGCAGAAGAATCTCTTAAACCTTTAATGGATACCATCAACGATGACTATCGATTAAAGGGTTACTATACGAAATATCACTCTAGTTAAAATCTATAACTACTCGCATTCGCCTTTTACCGGCTCCCTTTTTGATTTTTAAAAAATCTTTATTGTTTTTATTTCGTTTATTAACAGAATCAAGCATATCCTTTTCGATGTCTTTGATATTGTTAAAAACATAATCTATTATATTTTCACGAATACACCACCTAAAGAAGTTTAATTGACCTACAGTAGTCAAAATCCCATCTTCTCTTTCTTCGTACTCTGAAAGTTTTTCTACATGTTCTATCTCAAATTTATAAGCTCCGTCTTCTTGTTTATACATCAAAAAAATTCTTTTTCTTCTACAAAAAGGGTCAAACTGTTTTTTACTAAAACCTTTGAGTTGGTTCTTGTAGTCTAGGAAGATATCTTTGTTGATGAAAGTACTATGTTTTTTAGAGTAGTTTGTTGCAAACCAATCCAAAATCCTAAGTGAAATTGTTGTTTTTCCTGTAACAATTGGAATAAATATTGAAAAACGACTAATATTACTAAACCATTTTAGTAAGCTCGAGAGCAATAATTCTTCTTTAGAACAAATAGGAATTGCAGTTAAAGAAGCCATGATACTAATCAAGGTACTAATTCTTTATACATTTTTATGGTTTTTAAAACGCGTAAAATTTAAAATTCTTTAAAACTACTTTATTCAGTATTTGATACACCATAGTCATTAGAATAGCCATAATAATATTAAACATTAAAGGATTTTTAGAACCAGGTATAATTTTAGAAACTCCTGAACGGAAGTTTTGCATTTGAACGAGGATTAGAACAATGACCATACTAACACTTTCTTTCAAATTTTCAAAAAATACTTCTTTAATTTTTCCTAACATTCCTTTAGGTTTTTTCAATTTACGAATTTTCATATTTCTAGAAGGTTGTTGAAACCCTTCCCTCATCATTACTCTACTATGGTCACGAGGTGGTGTAGGTCTTCTCATCATAGGAGGTTGATGTATAACTGGTGGAGGTTCCATCGTTTGAGGAGGTTGTCTAATTTGTGTATGATGTTGCATATTTTGTTGTGGTGGAGGTAGATTTTGCATCTGTCTAGGAGGGGGTGGCATGTCATAGTTACCAGGTCCTCCTCTTTTGTCATACACGTCTCTCATTGATACAGGTCCACCTTGTCCTATGGTGTTTTCTGGCATATGCCTAGCTGTATTCATTGGGGGAGGGTTATTATTCATAAGTGCACTTAAAGATGTAGAACCACCTTCAAAATCGTCATCCATTACTAAATACTAGTTATTATTATATTCCCTTAGAAACGCGTTAAGTTTTCTGCCATTATTTTTTGATGGTATTCATTATTTTTAATAGAATCTGGTAAATTTTGTAAATTTGTATTATGTATTCCCTTAAATCTTCCTAACAAGAAGATAAAGCCTAAAAACATTACCGCAATAATAGCAATATTCCACTTTTGTTCCTCAAAAAAATTTTTATCACGAGGAGGAGGAATTGCTAAATCGCGTAATACCTTAGGGTCTACTAATTTAGGGGGATTCATAATTTATACCAAGATTATAATTTACCATACAATAGCGCAGAACGTTTACCATAACCAGCACCTACTGGGAATGTGTAACCGAAACCACTACATCTACTCTTTTTAAGTTCAAAACCAAATTTGAAGTCTTTATGTTTTTTCAATACTGCACTAGTATCCATCATATCAATAAGTTGTGGAAGCTTTTTGAAACTTACTCGTTTCTTTTTCATTTTCCTTAGACCGTCTAGTGTGTACATTTTTCCGTTAGGTCTTCCCTTTTTGTTTTTACTGTAATTTCCTTTCTTTGTAAAACGGATACCAAGGAATTTCTTTCCTTTTCTTCCTACAATATAAATACCTTTCTTTTTACCAATTTGACGTACGGATTCTGTTGCTTTACTCAAAATCTTTCTACCAAATGCTGTTTTACCGAAATCGAAAGGATTAGTACTACGTCCTGACAAAGCATTTGGATTTTCTCTCATTACTACTTCTTCTTCTCTTAATGCTTGAAGTAAACTTGCATTATCTCTAACTGTTGTTCGAGGGTCCAAGTCTCTCTGAGTTAATGTTACATTATTTACAGAGACAGGAACATCTTCTTCTTCTACTTCTTCTCCTTTACTTTCAACGACACCATCATATTCTGGTTCAACGGCATAACTACTACCTCGTTGTGTGGATGCTTCATCTAAACATTCTTTTATTTGTTCTATATTTAATCCTAGATTGATTGCCATAGTTGCAAGCTCATCGGCTATTCGATCTAATTCACTCATTATTTAATTATTATTAATATTTTTTTTCTTAATTAATTAAAATAATATTAATGATAATTTAAAATTATTAATTATGCAGGTCCAACATTCTCATTGTAACTACTTTGATCATCGATACTATTTCTAATACTATTCAAAGTTTCACTTGGAACAAAACTTGGGGCATATGGGTTGAAATTTGAAGGATTTCCAAATGTTTCGTCGGGTTGTTGAGTAGGTCTTCTTCTTCCTCTTCCTCTTCCTCTTCTTCTTCCAGGATTTGAATTAATTGAATTAGAACTATTTTTCAGAACATAGTCTAAGTTTTTTAAATATTTTTCACGAGCCTCATCAGACATTTGTGGAAGACCCAGATCAGTGTATTTTTCTTTAAGATATGTAAAAGAATCTATTTGCCATAATTTTGCTTTAAAAGGACTTAATTCTAGTTCTATTTCATTTCTTCTTCTAAGTTTAAAATCTCCTTCTTCTCGTGATGTCATTTCAGATTCTCCTCTATTATTTCTTCTTTTGTTTTCTAAGGCTAATTCTCGTTGAAGCTTGTTTTCTACATAAATAGTCATAATATTTTCAATAATTTTCGCCTTCATACTTTTTTTACCTGGATCGTTAAAGATTGAAATAATTGTATTTATATCTGCTTCTGGATTTTGTTTTTTAATTTTTTTCAATAGACAATTTTGAAAATTATTTTTAATTCGTGTTAAACCATCATCAGTTGTTTTATTGTTATAAATGTTGAATATGATTCCTTTAATTTGTTCATGACTTTCAGTATTCAACAAGTAAGAAAATTTTTTTTCTTTTAAAAATTTTTCAAAAGCTGTACCCGTTTTACGACTAAAATTACAATTTATATTTTCATAAAAAATTTCTTGGTTGACTTCAATTGGTTTCAATTTAATTTCACCTTCTTCTTTTACCTTTATTTCTACAGTATTTCCATATATTTCTTTAGTCATTTCATCAATTTTATTGTTATCATAATATTTATGTTCAGTTGGATCATAATAATAACTTATGTAATCATTATCTGCTTTAAAATAAAATTCTCGTTCTAATCTATATGTATTTCCAAATTTATTGAATAAACAATCAATTGCACTGTTTTTAATACTTTTATAAAACATTTGATTTAATCTTTTCTTTTTCTCAGCTACTCCTTGAATATAACGATCAATACTTGAAAAAGCCAACGGAGAAATTGGTTCAGGATTTTCTAATTCGTGTATTTTCCAATCTCTATTTTCCCTTAGTATATTACTTACAGATTCAGATAAATTAGCTCTATCTAATGCATTATTAACTAGACTAGTTTGAAGTTGATTAGATGTTAGTGGTTGAATTTGAGGTGCGAAATCTTTTGCAGCAAGAGTTGTTATAGCGTAATAACGATAAATAATAACTTTTTGGTCATCAGGTTCCATATTAATATGACTTTTCCACCTTATAGCACGACCCATAACTTGGTCCATTCTTGATTCATTCCACCATGGTTCTGTTATATGTACATATTTAACTTCTTTAAGATTAACACCTTCCATGATAGATTCAGTTCCGAGAACTATTTTTAAATAATTACCTTGTCTATTGTCAGGATGATTATAAATACTTTTAAAAACTTTTGAAAATTCAGTCTTATCGGTAATATCTCCAGACCAAACAGTAAAACATTTTTGTTTAGGAACATTACCTTCATCCATCATTTTTTTTAATTCATGAATATTTTCTTCAGTGTATCTTTTAAATCCAAACCCTTCTAACATATAACTCAAACATTCAACCCCTCTAGTTTTAAACCTACTATAAATAAAATGTTTTCCTTCTCCATTTTCTTCGTCTAAAATTTTATCAATCATTTTTGCAAATTTACAACTATATTTAGTGTGAATATGTCTTATTTTAGCTATATCAGTATTAATTCTAAGAATCTCATCTCTTATGACCTTTAGCGTTGCTTCATAATATGCTTTTGTCATTCTTTTTCTTTCATCAATTATTGCTTTTAATTTAATCTTACCTGTAGGAATAGTTTTAATTTTCTCAAATATATCTTTATCCTTTTCAGTTATTTGTTCATTTTCTTCTTCTTCTTTAACTTCTGAATCGTTTTGTGAATGATGTATTGAGTCTACGCTTATATCTTCATACAAAGCAGTTAATTCATAAATATTTAGAGACCTAATTTGACCTTCTATATCTTCACCTGGTTTACTTTCTTCCAATCTTTGGATAACGTCTAAACTTAAAATTTTTTTTATTAAATCTTGTTTTATTTCGCTTGTATTGTTTCCTTGTGTTTTGTGTACTAAATGGACGTTTGATGCCATTGTAGCTTTTTGGAAATAAGTTCCTTGTTGAATAGAATTTGGATTAATTTTCTTAGAAGCTTCTGCATCTCTATTCTTTTTAACTTCCATTTTGACTATATCAATGTATGCATTAGCTTGACTACTTCCCATTTTGCAATCTATTATTTTAGTTATTTTTTCAGGGAAACCTTCAGGATTTCCTCCTTTAAAATAAGAAATATAACCTGAACACATGTATTCAAACAAATCTTTATTTTTAATAACACTATTGCGATAGTCATTCAAACTTAATATTTTCTGTAATGTTTGAGAAATACCAAAAAGAGTAGGAAAATCTGACATCCCATCAGTACTTTTAATCATTTGTTGTAATTTTGGATGTAAATTTGTGATTGGTATCATTTCATTTTTATTAATAAGACTTTCTAAGTAATTTGACAATTGATAATAACATTGTTCAACTATATCAAATTCTTCTTTTACTTGTGAAGAGGTTAAATTTCTACTTTTTACCATTTCTGAATATTTTTCTATTCTTTTTTCTCTTGACAAAAATATACTTTTTCTTTCATTGACATCTCGACTGATGCGTCTTTTTGCTTCTTCGTCTAATTCTTTTGCTGAAGTAGCAACAAACAATTTATCAAAATCAACCCTAGTTTCAGGGAATCTTATCCTAGGATTCAATAAATTAAGAGTTAAACCTAACTCAAATATTTTATCATAAATAGGAGTAGCTGTTAGTAACAATATTTTAGTAGTAGGATGACAATAATATTTTATCCCTCTTATTAAATTTTTATACCATGAACCAGTTTCACTAATTAAATTTTGAATTTCATCAATGATTAATAAACCATTAGGTTTCGTTAAAAAATCTTTTATGCAATAACCAGTACCTGTTTTGGTTTTTGGTTGTCCTCCACTGAATATTTCACGAGAAATTAAAAAATGTTTCATGAAAGTTTGCCTAGATACCACTTTATAAGTTTTATTTACTTTCCCTAGTATTGTACTGTCATAATATTTTTGTGACCTTTTTGTCTCGAAGACTACTTTTTGAGATATATCCATATAATTTTGTGGTTCATTATCTATTAATACATTTTTTGTAAAACTATTTTTAATTAGTTCCTGAGATTTTCTTTCAAAACAAAGTTTTATTTCCTCTTTATCTAATGAACTATTTCTTATAAATTCTTTGATTTTTCGTTTATACCTATTCCTAACTTCTGGTTTATTTATAGGTATTCTATTTATTAGATTACCAAGGATTTCTTGTTTATACTGTTCTTTTAATGAAGCAGGTACAACTACCAACACTCTATTTTGACTTCTGTCTGAACCATTTTTGATTTCTTTCATATTAGTTGAAATATGTTTACAAGCTTCTCCAACTATAATTGACGTACCTGTTTTACCAGAACCTAACCCATGATAAACCAAAAGTCCTTTTAAATTGGTTTGAGGATTTATCAATCTAGGTACAAGTTTCTGTTGTTTTTTTAAAAAAATCTCTCCTCCACTTTCAATAGGTTTATTTGAATCTTCTCGATTAAAAACATAAGGAGATTCGCACTGACCTTGTTTAATGTCTACAATAAGTCTCTCTGCCGATTTTCTTTTATTCCTATTTCCAACACCTCTTATAAAATATTCTATCATTTCTACATTGCATCTATTAGGATTATATTTTTTGTAATCGTGAAAATTTTTAAATTCTAACTGTTTACAATCAATTACGTCTCCATTTGTTGTATCATCCGCGTATTGAATACAATGTTTCAGTCTAAGTTTTTTATTTTTAATTCTGGAACGAAGTCCTTCTATATATCTTTTTAAGACCATTTAATTATTATCAATATTTTTTTTCACTTTTTTTTATTGTTAATAAGTATTATGCCAAATTACGGTCGAAAGAAGGTTGTCAAAAGAAGAAAGCGCGTTGTTAAAAAAAAGCGTGTTGTCAAAGCAGTAGGTAACAAAGCCAGTGTTTACAAAGGTTTTGCTAAAAGAACCAGTGGTGGTTTGACTAAGAAAGATATTGTTAGAACAAAAAGAAAAGGGGTTGTTTCTTACAAGTCTAAAAAGAAAGTACAGGTTGCCAAGAAAAAGAAGTCGGGAGGTGGTCTTAAGAAATGGAGGGATGCTCTTAAAAAAGCCCGCAAAGAATTGATTAAGGATGGTAAGATTAAAGATCCAAAGTCATTCAAATCCTTCGCCCCTAAAAAAGGAACTCCTCTTTACAAAAGAGCTAAGGAAATTTATACTTCTTAAGTGTTCGTTTACAAATAATTACAATTTTAGAGTAAAAATTATAATTATTTATAAGTATACTATGAACAATCTTCCTAAAGAAATAGTGAAACACATATATAGTTTTTCAAACACAAAGGAATTAACTACGTCATTACTTATCAATAAATTCCAACACCCTATCATTACTGCTAAATTAAACTCTACTTGGCCTGTTGATTCAGAAAGAATGAGACTAATCATGCGTCTATGGTACAAAAAAACCAGACCCGTAATTAGGCTCCGTGGTATCAACCGAGGATACTCCAACAGCTGGACTAGACCTACGTACCGCCCCAGTGAAAGGGTTATTCTTATAGGATAGTCCTAATTGTTTTAATTTTCCTTTAAATTCTCTTAATTCGCCCTTACTCATAGAATAAGGTTTAGATAATATACCTGTTTTTGAGTAAGTCTTTAAAAGTTCTATATCATCTCCTGATAAATGAACTCCTTTTACGAAGTGATTGTCATAGGTTTCAACTGAAATAGGACAAAACTGTTTAACCATATGTTTAATATCCCCAGCGTATTGTCTTATTTCCGTTTGAGCATGAGGATGGTCTCTTAAACGAATAAAGTGTAGTAGATTGTGTAAATCTATTTTCCAGTAAAATTCTGTAATCAGATTTTGAGGAAGAACTGTTCTCGCTATCTCTCTAGATACTCCTGCGTCCAATAATTCTTTGTACAACCCAAAACTTTTGTTTGAGTGTTCTTTCATTTTATCAATGTTTTCTGTGCTGTTGTCGAGTACGTCACATGAGACTTGTTTATTGAGTTTACTCTGTCCCAAAAGAACTTTAGGGTGATAAAAATTATGGTCGAATTCTGAATATCTTCCTGATATTTCATTGACATTAGCCGTTCTGTGACGTATCCATTGGCGTTGGATGAAGATAGGCATTGCTAAGTGAAACTTAAATTCAACCATTTCAAATGGACTAGTATGTTTGTGACGTACTAAATATTTTATGAGATCTTTATCTTCATTTACTGTTTTTGTTCCTTTTCCATAACTTACTCTTGCTGCTTCAGCTATAGCGGCATCACAGTTAATGTTTAAAGAATTGACAGTATCTTCAGATACCCTTGGCATGATGTCAATAAGTTTGACAAACATGTTAGGGTTATCATATATTTTTGTAAGTGGTGTTTTGTATACTTTTCTTAAACCAATCATGATGACTATGATAGATATTATTCTTTATGTTTATTTTTAAAAGAAATACAATGGGTATAAAAAATAATATATATACTATATATACCACTATGTTATCATCTGTACTATATGATTCAGAACCTATACGAAGAACCCCGAGCCCTTTTGATTTAAATACTCCTCATGTAACTAGGAGACAAATTGAAAAGGCTGTTGGTTTTCGAATTAGAAATATTAAATACTACCAAAGAGCTTTAGTTCATAAATCTATACAAAAAAATGTCAGAAAATCTGAAAACGCTCCTGATTACATGAAGCGTTCTAATGAAACAATAGAATTCTTAGGTGATTCCGTATTAGGTATGATTATTGCAGAATATCTTTTTAGAAAATATCCAAATCAAGATGAAGGATTCTTAACTAGACTAAGAACTAGGATTGTTAAAGGTAAAACTTTAGGAAGACTGGCTAAAGCTATAGGTCTGGGAGAAATGATTTTAATGAGTAATCATGTTATAAAAATAGGAGGAAGAAACAATTTAAGAATTTTAGAAGATGCTTTTGAATCTATAGTAGGAGCCATTTATATGGACCTTGGACTCGAAAATGCTCGTTCTTTTGTACTTAGAGTTGTGAATGAAAACATTACACATGAACAATTATTTTCAGATGATAATTATAAAGACCTTTTATTGAGATATATGCAAGCAAAAGGTGAAGAATTGCCTGTATATAACACAATTAATACTGAAGGTCCGCCACACCAAAGAATTTTTACTATAGAAGTTGTAGTCTATAACAAACCTATGGGTCAAGGAACCGCTAACAGTAAAAAAGCGGCTGAACAAATAGCTGCTCAACAAGTTATTAGAAAATTAAATATTACTGAGGATTTTTAGCATCATATTTTTCATCAACATAAAAACTTAAAGCACAAATAAGAATGAGATTAGCGTAAAAAAGAATTACTAATTTTTCTCTTGTTTGTTTTGTAATTTTTATTTTTTTCCTAAACATGTAAAATAAAGCCAATAAAATTATAACCATAGAACTGTTCATTAATACTAAACAAGAAAATTATTTAAATAAATATGTTATTAATAAGTAGCATGAATAACTTCACAGCAGGTATATCATCTAGTTTGTTGAGTAGTATCATAGTTTCCCCACTTGACGTACTCAGAACAAGAAATCAAGCTTTTAATATCTACAACAAAGGAATTTTAACCACTTTAAATGACGTATTCAAAAAAGAAGGAATAAAAGGTTGGGGAAGAGGTCTTCCGGGTACCATCCTTAGTACTCCTTTTTTCTGGGCAGTGTATCTTCCTTTTTATGAATTTCTTAAAGAAAACGAATGGGGTGTTATATCAAGAAGTATCATAGCTAGTTATACTGGAAGTATAGTTTGTAATCCTCTATTCGTATTTAAAAATCGTTTACAGGTTATTAGTGTTCAGGGAGGTAATATTAAGAATGTCATCAAAGACATGAAGCGTTTAGGACTTAGTAGTTTCCGAATAGGATTACCTTTAACTCTTTTCGGTAATTTACAATTTACCATTAAAATGCCTATTTACGAACATTTGAAGACGTACCCTGATTATGGTTATCCTAACGCTAAAATCTTAGCTTCTAGTATTGTTGGAAAAACAATTGCTAATACCATATTCTATCCTCACGAAGTACTTAGAACGATAGTTAGAATTGACAATACTAAGAGAAGCATAAAAGAAATAGTTCAGTATATAATGAAAAAAGATGGAGTAAAAGGGTTCTATAGAGGTTTTTACTTTAACACCGTAAGGACAGTCCCTTTTACATGTTTGACATTTTTCTTTTACGAATTATTCAAAAAATAATATGTACGTTTAAATTAAATGGGATTTAGACTTACGTCATTTGGAGGAGTTAAAAAAGTTGTAAAAAGAAAACGTAAAAAGATTGTTAAAAGAAAACGTAAAAAGGTTGTTAAAAGAAAGCCTAAGCGTGTAGTAAAAAGAAAGAAAAGACCTTACAGATACAGAAAAAAGAAATTCACTCCAAAAGGTATTCGTAATGCTGGGGAATGGCAAGAATTTCAAAAACAAATGTCAGGGCAAGGATATAGTCAAAGAGAAGTAGCTGCTATGTATAGAGAATACCTTGCATCTAAACCTAGTAGATTTACACAAATGGTTAGAAGTGGAAATATATCAGATTTAACGAAAGAAGGAGGAAGAATTGGTAAGAATTTCCTTTACGATGAACTTAAAAGAAATGCTAGAATACAAGGTAGAAGAGAATTGAATAATTTAATTAGAAGTAGCGGAGGTGCTTTAGGTATTCTATCTAGAGGAGGCTCTAGACAAGACGTAGCTAGACATTTAAATAGAATGAATAGAACCAAAAAAAATTCTAAACTACTACAAGCTGCAATAGATTCTTATTCTGATTATAAAAATCCTCCAAGGAATAATCCATTTATTTAAGCATAATTTCACTGTAACTACCCGAAGGTTTTACAATGTGCGGATTGAAAATGTAAAATTTCTTTCCACGTTGTAAAGTTTTCCAATGCACGTCAATAGCGTATGGAGTTTCAAACTTCTTTTCACCATTAAAACTTTTAAGTTCTTGTGTCATTTTTATTTTTGCATCTGTAAAAACCCTTAGAAAATCATTGTATGCTCTTTGATTTACCATATAAGCTAATGCTGTTGTAGAATAACCATCTTCATTAAATCTACCTACGTCATTATCTACTGGAACTATTCCTTTTTTCCAATAACCAAAAAAAGTTATAGCATCATAATCATTACCATATTTTTCTAAAAAACCAGACACTTTTTTGTTAAATTTAGCTGGACTGCAGTCAAGAGATACATCATCTTCCATTATAAGGACATTCCGTAAACCTTTATCCTTAGCATACTTTAAAGCTCTAATATGACTATCAGCGCAACCCAAGTGCCCGTTTTTTTTATTTAAAGTAGCAGAAAGTCTATACACAGGAACATCCTTATAACCTATTTTCTTTAAAAATCGATGTACGTCTTTTTTTCTGTCTTTTCGATGGTCGAGATTGATGTAAATTACCCCATCAGGCGTTGTTTTACTTTGTCGATTTCCTCTGAAATTTTCTCGTCCAACTTTTTTTTTCCTTTTGCTTTTACTCCTGCTGTCATTTCGGGTTTTTCTCGGTCTAAAAAATAAAACAGTATAGCTCCCATAATTAAATAGGTAACGATAGTTTTAGCCAGACCAAACCCATAGTAAGCAATAGCGATACCGGCTAGAATTGTAGCCATTCTTTTGTTTTTCTCACTCAACATTATGATTATATTAAATATTTTATTTATAGATAAATAACTTAAAAAATAAACACTATAATTACTAGATGAGGGATTCTATACTCAAACGATGGTTAACAGAAAACAATTGTTTTCACAAAAAAGGTATAACTCGACACACACACTTGTGTCTAGATGGTGGTGTCCTTAGTATTTCAGAAGATTTAACGGAGGAATTTTATGAAGTTTACATTAAGGGTGTTAACGCTGGTGACAAATACTATATCACAGAATATCCTACTGATATCTTTAGGTTTTTTGCAGATATAGATATCAAAGAAGATTACGCTTGGTCAGAAGAAAAATTTAAAATTGCTCTTTACTCTATTCAAAAAGTTATTCATGAACTTTACAACCATCCTCACAATGTAATCGTTTGTGGGACTGCTTCTAAGATTATTATAGAAAAAGGCAATAAACTGTACAAAACAGGGTTCCATCTTCATTGGCCTGATATTTATGTCACTCGACAGATGGCTAATAAACTGAGGAATAAAATCGTTGAAAGATTAGTCAAGGATTTTGGAGAAAGAGACGCTATCAATCCTTGGGACGATGTTTATGATAGTTGTGTTTATCGTAACAACACAATTAGAATTCTACACAGTAGAAAAATGGCGAGAAAGAAAAATAAAAAAGGACAGACTATGTATCAAGATGAAGGAAGAGCTTATACTCCTTTATTTTCACATCCTGATAAAAGTTTAGTAGAAGAAAATTCAGATAAACTTGATATTTTCAAAAAAACTATTGTTAGAACACCTAGAGGTACAATGATTACTCCTGTAGAGATTAAAGAAGACAAGAAAGTAGACAATTCATTTGAAGAATACGAAGACGATGGAGACGATGAAATATGGAATAATGTTTATGCTTCTACTGGTTCTAAAATATTAGACAAAATAGAATCATGGCTTTTTAATAGCAGTGAATTTCCGTGGAAGATACAATTTGAAAAAATTTGTAAGCTTAATGATAATTGTTATTGGATTAAACTAAGGAACAATTATCAACCTGCTAAATGTATGAACATTGGAAGACCTCATAGTTCTAGTGGTATTTACTTTGTTATAACTCCTAACGGATTGTATCAAAAATGTCACTGTATCAAAGACACTATGGCTGGTAGAAAACATGGATTCTGTCATAGTTTTAAGAGTCATGTTCTACCTAATGGTTATGGATTGTGGAAACTCCCTTTAGTTATCAAAAACCACCTTTTTCCCGAAAAGAAGAAAGAGAATCCCATTGAGAAATTAGGAAGTAAACAAAAAATGGTGAGAAATGTTGATGATAGGCTTAAAAAAATGTTTAACATATAAAGTAAGATGAACAACGAGAATGATTATCTAGAAGCCGTTAATGAATTAAGAGACCAATATAGAGAAATGAAGGCTAAATGGGAACAAGAAAAAGCCCATTTACTTTTCATGTTAGGAGGTAATACTACTGAACACTATCAATTGGAACTAGAAAAGAAACAATGGGATAGAGAAAGAATTAAACTTAAAGATATTATTCGAAAACAGAATATTAAAATACAGATGCTACAATCACATCAAATTACAAAAACCAATAAGTTATTAAAAAAAGTTTTTAAGATATAAGAAAAAGAGACCTTCTTATACAAATGGAAATCGAACCTGAAACACCAGTTTATAAACAAATAGAAGGATTTATAAGGACAGCCTGTGAAAGAGAATGGGACAATCCTATAACAAAAATCGTTAAGTATAAGAGATACTATCTAGCAATACCAGAAAAACATTTTTGTACTTATTGTCAAGACGTACATGATGAAGAGTGTGTTTCCTTTAAAATATCTTCTAAAGGAATGAAACAACATTGTAAAGAATGCGATTATGAAGCAAAAGTAATACCAACTTCAGCTCTATTAAGAAAAAAATTGTTTCCTAATGATTCTATTAAATTAGGTAAAGCAAAAAAATGTAGTAATAAAAATTATACACTACATCCTATGAGTATGTGTAAAACAAATAAACTAGTATATACTAAAAATATAGAAGCATTTTTAAAAGATTTAAAACAGTTTAAATACTAAAAAAATAATATTTGTCATTAATAATGAGCAACGGAAACTATCACAGTTATCTTCCACCAAACTTCAATGAAGGCTACTCTCCAAATAAAGAAGATTTGTTAAAAACAACAAAATACCATCTTCAAATAGATAGTCGCGAAAGGAACAAAGATGTTTATCCAACTGCAAGTAATTTTAAAGTTCAATTTAATCAAAAATTCAAAAACCTGTTAAGTATAGAATTAACAGGTATGGTTCTTCCTAAAACTGAATGGAATGTTCATTCAGGTAATAATAAAATTGACTTCAATATCGGTAGTACTGTTACTGGAGCCAGTGTCATTAGTGGAGGTTCTGGTTATACCACAGATGGAACACATACTGTTAACATTAGTGCACCTACAAAAGCTGGAACACAAGCTACAGTTGACGTAACAGTAGCAGGAGGTATCGTCACTGGGGTTGCTATCAATAACGCTGGTGCTGGATACACGAGAGGAAATTACAACACTGGTACTAAACAAGATGACAATGCTGGTGGAGGTTTAGATGGAGGTTACTGGGAAACTAGTGGAGCTACGTTTGTCCATGCTAATCTTGAAGCAGTTGCTGGGAGTCCAACTACGAAAGCTGTTATTACACTAACAGTTGGAGCTGAAAAAACTGCTGTCCTTAGACCTGGGTTGTATGATTTTAATAAGACAGGAGACCAAAACACTAGTGGAGAAGGTCTATGTGCCGAAGTAGCTAGGGCTTTAAAAGCAGCTGATGCAGGCAGTGATTATTTTTGCTGGATGGCTTCTAATGCTAATTTAAATGCTATTACAGGAAGTGATTACGCTACCACTAATAAGAATAGTGGAGAGTGTAATCAAATTGTCATTAGAAGAAATAACGGAGGTGACAATTTCCTTGAACTTTTATGGGGTTCTGGTACAAATTGTGACAATAATGCAATTACAATATTAGGTTTCGGTAGTCATACTGAAAATTACAAAGGAGAATCTGTATCACCCCCTTCTATGGACCAAGTAAGTTTTGGTAATGCACAGCAAGCAGCAGCAGGAACTCTATACGGAGGTATTCTAGCGAGAAATACACCTAACATTACAGATAGTTGTAATTTCATAGCTTTACATTTTAACCCTATTGTAGATAGAATTGAATCAAACAGTTCTCAATTAGATAAAGCATTTGGTACAATCATATTTGACGCTAACACTCCAGATTGGTGGCTTACTGGAAGAGACCATGCTAATGCCGCTAGTACTACTGGAAGTATTAATAATTTGAAAAAAGGAGGAGCTTTTCTTAAAGCTATTAGAGGAGGAGACCTTGATAAGAAAATTTATACTTTTCATCCTCCAGATGCTTCTATGGAAAGCCTAGAAGTCTCATTTAGAAAAATGAATGGAGACTTATACAATTTCCATGGGAGAGAAATATTACTTATCTTTACTATTATTTGTAAGGACGTCAACAGTGGAAATAGATACTAGATAACTAGTAATGTTAATACACATTATTATTCCTATTATTATTTGATAAACTAAAGGTTTGATAACAACACTTTCTTGTGTTGTACTGAGTACAGTACCCAGTACCACTCCAGAAATAAATTCAAATAGATTAATAAAATAACTTGATCTCCAAAAGTATTTTTTACAAAAGACGTAACGTTTAAACAAGTTGTAAGAAGGGTACGTCAAAGAACTTGCTATGAGTATTCTATTATACCAAACACTTCCTAAGAGTTCATAAAAGTATTTATTACCAAATAATAAATAACCAGATACTAAACCTTGTGTAAAATGACCTACCGAACACATATTTTTAAGGACTTTACGATCTTTAAAAGCTTTCCCCCATCTTCTACATTTATCCCCTACTATATTACCCGATTTGTTTAACTTAATTCCTATAGGGAGTAATAAAAGTGAAATTATAATTAATATGTATTCATGTTTCATTACTTATAAACAATACAATATTTTTAAATGGTATAAAGAACTATTTCTATTATCATTAGAATGGACTACGAAAATTATGAATACCCCGGTACAAATTATACCCTCATGAAAATTCTTGAAAAGGATATAACAAAACAAATTAAAAATTTTGTTTTATCATTTTGGACAGAAAAAAAAAGATTCCCAGCTCCTCAACCAGTTTCTATTGAAAGAAAAGACTTCAAAACTCTAAAGGATAAAGAATATGTTGTTTGTGCCAAATTAGACGGTCATCGCTTTCTACTCGCATGTACAACAATTAATTTTTCGGATAGCATTTATAATGTATGTTGCTTAATCGATCGAAATTTTGATATGTTCTTAGTGGAACAAGAATTTTGTGGAGATTGGATTTATGAAAATGGTACACTTTTCGATGGTGAATTATGCCCTAAAAAATTTGTTATTCATGATACTATATCAGTAGGAGGTTTTAATATGATGAAAAAACCTTTCAATGAAAGATGGTCAGAAACCAATAATTTATTGACGTACTGTTATAAATCTAGTAATCAACTATTTGACATATACCTTAAGACTTTTTATCCTTTTAAAAATATATCAGGACTGTACAACTACATAGATTCATGTAATGTTCCTAATGATGGTTTAGTATTCTATCCGTTTAAAGAACCTATAGGTTCAGGAACACAATTTTCTATGTTCAAGTGGAAACCTGAAGGACATCATACTATAGATTTTTTAACTAAAGTTGGTAAAAATAAAAAAGAACACATCCTTTATTGTTGGAATCGTGGAAAGAATAAAAAATTTGCAGTCACTAAAAACATAACACTGGATGACAAACCTATTCCTAGTGGGACCGTAGTAGAATATAATTGTGAAATTAAAGGAGATAATTATAATTTCATCCCTATTCGTTTAAGAACCGATAAACCTAACGGGAATAATCTTCTAACTGTAGAAAAAACCATCCTTAACATTCGTGAAAATATTAAACGCGAAGAATTTATTAAAATTTAATTTTTCTTTTTAATTGTTTTATCAAAACTTTTTCACTTTTTGGTATTCTTTTACCTCCCCTAGTCACAGTTAAACGAATCTTATGTTTTTTACAAAGTTTTTTGATTCTTTTAGAAACTTTTTTTCTTTTAATTTTGCGTTTTCTTTTTTTACCAAATTTTTTCCCAGGGTTTGCTAGTGTTTTCTGTATTTTGCATTTTTCTTTCCAAGCTCTATATCCAGCAAAAATTGATTTAGATTTCATGTTATCTTGAATTTTTTGTAAACTCGTTATTATTTGTATCATATCCTCCCACTTATAATCATTTTTGTTCTTTCTAATACAAGTAGCAGCGTCTTTACTGTCTTTTTGGATAGTGTTTACGAAATTAACCATATCCCCTAAATATTCATTTACCAACTCACTTATTTGATGTTTCTTAATAAATTCATTTTCTTTCAGGTATCTTTCCATTTGACCTTTAGTCATAGGAGTCTTATTATCTGCTGCCATAGTTGTCATTTAATAATAATACTAAAGATTAAAATTTAAATATAATTGATTACTCGTAATCAGTCTTATCTAAATTTATTTACAATACATTTATGCCTTTTTGACCATTTCGAAGTATGGAGTCTTCATCATCAAAGAACCTGGGTAAGGACCCATACCTAGAGAACTTTTGCTTGAACCGTAACCACTTCTTCTTCTTCTTCTTCTTCTTTTCTTAACAGTCTTCTTTCTTTTTGCGGTCTTCCTTTTAACAGTTCTCTTTCTTCTTTTTTTACCCAATTTACTCTTTCTAACGGTTCTCTTCTTAGCAGCTGCTTTCTTTTTCTTCATCATCTTCATTTTCTTTGCTAGCTGTTTTTTAAGAAGTTTTTCACTTTTTGGTACTCTTTTGCTGCCTCTCTTAACAGTCAATTTAATACCACACTTTTTGCACTTTCTTCTCAATGCAAGTGGAACTTTCTTTGCCTTCTTTGCAGGCTTTTTTGCGGTTTTTCTACCGAAACTTCTTTTTTTCTTACCGAAACTGCTCTTTTTAGCAGATCTTTTCTTTACTCTTCTTCTCTTTCCGAACAATAAACTCAAAACACTATCAACGTCACTCATTATAATTATACTCAACAAAAAAAATATTCAATAATTATTTTTTTTTTTACTAAAATATTTCTCAATTGATGAAATTTGTCGTTGAACAGTTCCTATACATAATTGCATTTTAGACGCAAGGGTAGCATCTTGAAAATAAGTTTCCCTTAAATTTTCTAATCCTTTCCTCGTTCCCTCTAATTCTTTATGAACTTCACTTAGTAATTCACTATTAGTCATATGTACAGATTTTTCTTCTATATAGGAATCACGGTCTCCATCTAAGGATTTTTGTATAATATTTGTCAAATTAGCTATTAAATTATTAATTACGTCAAATGTTAATTTTCTATCATCTCCTCTATAAGCCCTTCTAAGAGCTTGACCCCAGTTGTTATTGTCTATTTCTATATTTTTTTCTTTTGTATTAATTTTATCACCAGGACCTATTTGTGATAATACTTTAAGATTAATTAACAAGTTTTGCACTTGATTCATTAATTAATCTTAATATATTAAAACACTGAATAATACCTATTTAAAATAATTTTTAACCGTATTAACTCTAAATTTTGAGGTAACTTTATTAAAGTTTTGAATATATCTACTCACAAATTTTTCAGGCATATGTTTTTCTTCCAATAGAAAAATTTTAAGATTTTCTTCATCTACCTTCCCTACCTTAAAAGGAATATCTGGTATTACCACCTCCTGTTTAAAGAGTTCTCTAGCCTTTTCATACTTAAAATCTTCTGGTACTTTGTACTTATCGACATTTTCTATTATCCCATCAATCGTACGATATTTATTAATAAGATTAAAAGATGTCATCATTCCAACCCTAGGAATAGTACAGGTGTAATCACAACCACACAAAATACAAAGGTCTATGAATTCATCTTGATTCATCCCTAGATTTTCAAGAATATCATCTAAAGATATCTCTACATAATAATCTTTTTTATTCGAACATCTTAAGAACTTTGTACACCCAAAAGTAAGTACGTCCATATCTTCAGAATACACATAATCAGCTATTCCTTGCTTCTGTAATTCAACACAACTTGATTCTCCTTCTCCCTCAGCTACAAAGTTAGGTAAACCCAACAACTTTAGAAGATAGAAAATTTCTTTCCTATGAGTCTGTGAAACATTAACAACTTGTTTTTCCAATTTTGAAAGATTAACTTTCAATTTCCCAAGACCATCATCTTCACTGTCGCTGTCAGTTGTATAGTCTCTTATTTGTACCTTCAAGTCTTCAATTTTATTTTTTAATTTAGTTCTTTGGTCAGTTCTCTTTGAAAGAACTTCTCCCTTTTCTTCAGGAGGCTCTCCATCATGAACAAAAATAGGTATAACTCCATTACTTAAAAAAGACATACATCTTCCTAAAATACCATAAATGTGAGATAAAGGGTCATTACCTGAACCATAACGGTATTTATAAAGAAGTATACTAGTATCAATAGCAATTGTCTTTCCTTTGTACTTAGAAAGGTGCTTTTCAACTACATTATAAGCATTCTTTTTTTTTAAAAGCTGTGTGAGTCCTTTAATACCCATTGTAACAATTATACACCCTTTTTTTTAAATGATATTATAACACTCTTGCACTAGGATCTTCTGCATCGGACCAATTAGGCATCCAATAATGACTTAATAAATCTTCACAGTTTGGATAATGATTATCAAATACCATCCTATAGTATAAAGCTTCCTTAGTCCTAGGAACATTTTTACCATATTTAGTAACATGTCTTAAATAAAAGTCGTCCGATAATAACTTATTGAAATGTTCTTGAAGAATAGTATGCCAAGATAAATTTTCTACACTCACTCCATCACTAAAAGCTTCCTTTTTTCTCCACAAAACTTCTTTGGGTAACAAATTACTACTCTCAAAAGCTTTTCTCAACAACCATTTTTCCATTTTATTTTCATCAAACATCTTTAGAATTGGGTCAATTTTCATCACATACTCAACTAGTGTTTTATCAAGAAAAGGAGTCCTTGCTTCCAAACCATTCCCTGATATACACCTATCACTTCTAAGTACGTCAAACATGTAAATTTCCCTCAGTAGTTTACAATTCTCATTAAAAAATAACCTTGCATTCGGTGCCTTCGATAAATACTTGTAGCTTCCGAAAATTTCTTCACTACCGTCTCCATTAAGAATAACCTTGCACTTTGTATTAGCTCTAGCATATTTACACACAAGATAGTTACCAACTGAAGCTCTTACTGTTGTTATGTCATAACTTTCTATTACACGAATAACTTCATCTACAGCTTTAAGAAAATCCTTGTAAGATACGCTAAACTTATAATGCTTTGTACCTAAATGTTCAGCTACTTTATCAGCATACTCTAAATCAGTAGAACCTTCAGTAAATCCTATTGAAAATGTCATAAGAGTCCCTCTTGGGAGATACGTGTTAGCTATTGCCGCAACTAAACTAGAATCCAAACCTCCACTTACCAAACAACCTATTGGTCTGTCTGCTTGCATTCTTTTTCTTACAGCTTCTGTAAGGAGATATTTTAAGTTTATTAAAATTTCATGTACATTATCATAACAACAATTTCTATACATATAGTCTCTGTCATGATATTTTATAGTCCTCACATCGTTATTTTTATAACACATGTAACACCCAGGAGGGAAATGATAAATATTCATAAAAGAATCCAAATCAATTAAAGATTTGACTTCACTACCAAAAGCATAAAAATTAAGATTTCCAAACCCCCAGTATAAAGGCCTTACTCCATAAGGATCTCTTGCTATGAATACTTGTTCGGTATTTGTATCATAAAGAACAAATGAAAAAACTCCGTCTAAACGATAAAGAGTTTCTTCTATACCTAAATGGTTGTACATCCAAAGTATTACTTCACAATCACAACTACTACGCATATTAAATTTATAAGTATGCGCTAATTCTTGCCAATTATAGATTTCACCATTACACACTAACCAGACATTATTAAGTTCCATAGGCTGTTGACCATTAGAACTTGTATCCATTATAGCTAGCCTGGTGAATCCTAAGTTCACACATCCTACATTATTTATCTTAGTTGTGTCTGGACCTCTCTTTTCAAGCATAAAAAGACCTTTTTTGAAATTTACTATGCTATTTCTAGAGCCATGTCTATCGATCATAGCAAGTATACCACACATGTTATAAATTGTATTCAATTATTTTTATAACTATTTAATATATTTCATATTATTAATGAACGGAAATATGAGTATGTCGATGCATTTCAACGACAAAAAAACTATTTCTGATATTTCTATTCCTAAAACTACACCTGTTATATGGATCCCTAGTGATAATGTTGTTAAATGTTATAATTGTAGTGTTAATTTTTCCATGTTAAACCGTAAGCATCACTGTAGAATGTGTGGAAGAGTTTTTTGTAACGAATGTTCCTCCGGTAGAAGCACTATACCTTCCATATTGAATAACAGTTTGTCTCCTCAGAATACATCTTATTTTAATTGGGAAACCAAAGAAAAAAGATTATGTAAGGAATGTTTTAAAATAGTAAATTTCATTAAAAATTCAAAATTATATATTCATATTTTTTCCAATCTACCTTTGTCTATTATAGAAATATATAATTTTCGTCTCGTCTGTAAAGAGTGGTGTAAATCTATCAACACCGTTATGTCTAGTTACAAAAATATCCAATATAAATTACCTTGTCAAAAAATTCAAACATTGGAAAAGAAATTCATAATCAATCATCAAAATGAATTTTTAGGCCACTTTCACCTTTTTCAAAAATTATTGATGTGTAGCGACAAAAAAGATATCAAAACCCTTATCGAAAGATACGAATACGATAAACATTTTTCATGCAATAATTTACTTTGTAAAAGACAATGTGAACCTGTACCCAAAATAGAAGAACTATTGGAAATGTTGTACAGAAGTCCTACCAAAGACAGCCCTTTTTGTAGAAATTGGATTATACAACAATTACAAATGTACCATAGAGACATTATCATACTTCTCACTCCATGGCTAGTTGAGCTTTCAAAAAGATACAATGAAATTGCTTACAACTTACTTTTTCCTTTTGCCACTAAAGACCCAACATTCGCTTTTGCTTACTATTTCGAAATAATGTGTCAAATGGATAACAAACAAACAGAATTAGATCTTTACAAAATTTTTACTAATTATGTTAAAATACTATCTCCAGATATAAAAAAAGAAATATCGAAAACTAATAATTTTATTCAATTAGTACACATATCTAGCAGTGAAAATTATAATACAAAAAAATGGGAAATTTCATTTAATAATTTTTTCAAAATTAATGAGTACGTCAGATTACCATGGAACTATAAATATGTCTGTACAGGAATATTATATAGTGGTATAACACGTTTCAACTCTTATACAAAACCCTGGAAAATACCTATGATTATAGAAGAAGAAGGGTCTACTCATGAACTAGAAAGAGTTATTAATATTCTTATCAAACATGAGGACGTAAGAAAAGATAGACTTACCATGATTGTTTCTTGTTTTATTAATTTAATGTGTAACGGTTTAGTCGATATTGTGACGTACAACGTTTTTCCCGTAAATTCTACCATAGGATGGATTGAAATGGTTGAACAATCTTCCACTCTCTACGAAGTTAAAAATAGATATGAGTCCACTTTGCAAAATTATATACTTGACTTTAATCCACACAAAACCATCAAAGACATCAGAGAAAGATTTATTACTACATGTGTTTCTAGCTGTGTTCTTTGTTACGTCTTAGGGGTAGGTGATAGACATCTTGAAAATATTCTTATCAATAAAGAAGGAGAACTTATACACATTGATTTTACATACATTCTAGGGGAAGACCCACAACATTCTAGTGCAGAAATGAAAATAACACAAGACATGTTAGATATGCTTGGAGGTAAAATGTCTACTAATTTTTCAGATTTTAAAAATAGGTGTAAACGATCTTTTTCGATTATTAGAAGAAGAAGCTCTCTTTGGTACATTCTTTTTTCCTATCTTGCTTTTATCACTCCAAATATACCAGGGTTTAACGAAAATTTCAGTCTCATTAAACATCATATACTAGAAAGACTTGTACCAGGTGAACACGATAAAGAAGCATCTATGCAAATTATTAACATAGTAAACAGGTCATCAAATGCACTACACTTATCAGATTGGACGCATGATTGGAGCGTTCGTTTGAGTAATTTAAAAGATAGCATTTTTAATTTTGAACTAACTTAAAAATAAATATTTCATTTATATTATAAATGAGGATCATCAACAGAAAAGGAGATTCAGAAGAAATTGTTCTCGATAAAATAACTTCGAGAATAAAAAAATTATGCTACAATCTAGACTCTACGGTTATAGATCCTGTAGTAATTTCTACTAAAGTATGCAGTATGATTCGTGACGGTATCACAACTATTGAACTGGACGAACTTACTGCCAATATCTGCATGAATTTATCCCTTGAACATCCCGATTGGGGAACTTTAGGGTCAAGGATTGCTATCAATAACCACCAAAAAAATGTACGTCAAAGTTTCTCAGAAGCAATGAACAATCTGTACAACCATCGTGACGTACACGATAATCACTCCCCTTTAGTTTCTAAAGAAGTGTGGGAGTTTTCGCAAAATCCTGAAAACAAAGATTGGATTGAAAAAACTCTCAAGACCAAAAGAGACTATCTTATCGATTACTTTGGGTTCAAAACATTGGAACGCTCTTATCTTTTAAGGACTGACGGAAAAATACAAGAAACTCCACAGTACATGTGGATGAGAGTATCCCTAGGTATTCATGGTTGTGATAAAGATTGTAGCAAAGACACTTACAATCTTATGTCGCAAAAATACTTTACTCATGCTACTCCTACTCTTTTTCATTCAGGAACACCTCGTCCTCAAATGAGTAGTTGCTTTTTGATGGGTACTGATGATTCAGTTGAAGGTATTTACAAAACCATAAGTGATACCGCCATGATTTCTAAATGGGCTGGAGGGATTGGTCTTCACATTGGAAATATTCGTTGCAGAAACAGTTTCATTCGAAAAACAGGAGGTTACAGTGACGGTATTCTTCCAATGCTTAAGGTTTATAATCATACTGCTCGTTATATTAATCAATCTGGTAAGAGAAACGGTAGTTTTGCTATGTACCTACCCGACTGGCATGGTGATATTTTTGAATTTTTGGATGCTAAAAAGAATCATGGAGGTGAAGAAGAAAGAGCAAGAGACCTTTTTTATGCTCTTTGGGTTTCTGATCTTTTTATGAAAAGAGTTGAATCTAATGGAATGTGGTCTCTCATGTGTCCTGACCGTTGCAGAAATTTGAATGATGTTTACGGAGAAGAGTTTGAGAAATTGTACACTGAATACGAGTCAAAAGGTATGTACATTAAACAAATAAAAGCTCAAGAATTATGGTCACATATACTTGGAACTCAAATTGAAACTGGAACTCCTTACATGCTTTACAAAGACCCGTGTAACAAAAAGTCAAATCAAAAAAATTTAGGTACTATAAAGTCGAGCAATCTTTGTTGTGAAATCATCGAGTACAGTGACAATAAAGAATATGCTGTTTGTAATCTAGCAAGTATCGCTTTACCCATGTACTTGAAACATCCTTCTTTAAAAGGTAGCGTCAAGGTTTATTCTAAAAAGAATTGCAATTATTGTTTACTGACAAAAGCTTTCTTTAGAGAAAGAAATATTGACTATGAAGAGATATCGGTAGATGACAACCATCTTCGTCAATTGTTCTTTAAAGACATTCTTGAAAAAGAAGGAAAAGAAATTAACACTGTACCACAGATTTTCATTGACAACAAGAGAATTGGTGGATACAGCGAATTAAAAGACCACTATCTTCCAGTATTCGACCACAAAAAATTGAGAAGTGTTGTTCATACTATTGTTAAGAATCTCAACAAGATTATTGACATCAATTTCTATCCTGTACCTGAAACTAAGAGAAGTAACATGCGTCATAGACCTATCGGTATTGGTGTACAAGGTTTAGCTGATTTGTTCGCAGAACTACACTACGATTTTGAAGGCGAAAAAGCAAGACAACTCAATCGAGAAGTATTCGAAACAATTTATTACGCTTCATTAGAAATGAGTAATGAATTAGCTAAAGAACAAGGAGCCTATGAAACATTCAAAGGTAGTCCTGCAAGTGAAGGTATTCTTCAATTTGACATGTGGAAAGGAGAAACACAATTCAGGAATAACGGTTGGGATTGGAAAAGTCTAAAAGAGTCCATTAAGAAACATGGTATTCGTAACAGTCTTCTTGTAGCTCCTATGCCTACTGCTTCTACTTCTCAAATCCTAGGTTGTAATGAGTGTTTTGAACCCTTCACTAGTAATGCTTATACTAGGAGAACTTTGGCAGGTGAATTTACGGTTGTTAATCATCGCTTATTGAAAAAATTAGTCAATATGGGTATTTGGAGTGATGTTACTAAGTATCGTTTGATTAAGGAAAGAGGTTCTGTTCAAAATATGAAGAATTTACCTGAAGAGATAAGAAAGGTATTCAAAACTTCTTGGGACATCAAACAAAAAACTATCATCGAAATGGCTGCTGATAGAGGTCGCTTCATTTGTCAAAGTCAAAGTTTGAACATCCACTTGAAGAATCCTACTCCTCAGTTACTGACAAAAGTTCATTTCTACGGTTGGAAAAAGGGTCTCAAGACAGGAAGTTACTACATTCGTGCAAAATCTGTTAAGAATGCTCAAAACTTTACTATTGACCATTCAATGGAACAAAAAATTAAAGCAGAAGAAGAAGAAGAACAAGAATGTTTAATGTGTGGAAGTTAAATTACCGAATAATAATTTTCTTGATTACTATTAATGTCTACTGAACAAGAAACAGATAGAGAAACTTTCAAAAAAATTTTTAAATTTGTCAAAAGGGGTGGTGATAGAAGAAAAAAGAATTCATACCTTAAATTGATAGTACTAGTACTCTTAGCTTTAGGTGGAGGTTCTTTGTACTACCTCATGAAAAAACCTAGTAAAAAGAAAAAGAAAAGAAGAAAAAGAAAAAAATAAAATGACATAAAAAATATTTGCTGTACTTATACATGACCGAACCAGTTCTTAAAGAAGAGATTGACCGCTTTGTTGTCCTTCCTGTTAATACCGCTTACCAGGATCTGTGGGACATGTATAAATACCACCAAAAAATGTTTTGGGTTGCAGAGGAAATTGACTATCCAGCCGATAAAAACGATTGGGAAAGTCTTTCCGAAGATGAAAGATTCTTCATTAAAAGGATACTTGCATTCTTTGCAGGTAGTGACGGAATAGTTATAGAAAATCTCGTAACTAATTTCTGTAATGAAGTTAAAATCAGTGAGGCTAGGGCCTTCTACACTTTTCAAGCAGCCATGGAACAAATTCATAGTGAAACTTACGCTCTCCTTATCGATACATTCATAAAGGACAAGCTAGAGAAAAGAGAACTTTTCAATGCTATCGAAAACTTTGAAAGCATTAAAAAGAAAGCTAATTGGGCCATGAAATGGATTAGTAGCGAGCAGCCTTTCGTTAACCGTCTTATTGCTTTTGCTGTTGTAGAAGGAATTTTCTTTTCAGGTGCATTCTGTAGTATCTTTTGGTTGAAGAGTAAAGGAAAAATGGTAAAAGCTTTAGGACACAGTAACGAACTCATCGCTAGGGATGAAGGATTGCACACTCAATTTGCTGTATTATTGTACAAAAAATTGAAGACTAAACCTACCCAAGAGACTGTGTATGATATTGTTAAGGAGGCTGTTACTATCGAAAAAGAGTTTATTTGTGATTCAATTCCATGTGACCTTATAGGAATGAATAAAGTTCTTATGAGCGAGTACATTGAATTTGTTGCTGACCGTTTAGTACAACAGCTAGGGTTCGATAAAATTTATGGTAGTAAATGTCCTTTTGACTTTATGGAACAAATAGGTTTGGATGGTAAAACCAATTTCTTTGAGAAAAGAGTTTCGGAGTATCAATTGTCTGGATTTGACAATGAAGAAATCGTGTATACTATTGAAGAGGATGACGATTTTTAATGAAATAAATTTTCTAAGTAATTATTAAAATGAATAACAAAAAGGTTAGAACCAGAATTATTCGTTTTAAAGATTACCCTGAATTTAGGCCCAATCTCACCCCTAGGAAAATGTTTTTATTAGGTAGTTTCGGAGGAACTTATTGGAGACCCATCACTAGTAAAGTAACGGGAAAAAGTTATAGAAACAAACACAAAGAATTTCCAAAGAGTTGGTGGAAAGGAATTCCCAATGATTGGCTAACCAGTCCAGATTGTGACCTTTCTATCAATAATTACGGTGTTAAAAGTGGAACTAGTCTACGGTTTTGGGAACAAAAAGGTTGGATGAGAGAACAAGACCCTTACGGTTGGGTACAATGGTACTGTCGATTTTATAAAGGAAGACGTACTCCAGATGATAAAAGACAAATTAAACGTTGGCTAGCTTTCGCTGGACCAAAAGGTCGTTTTAAAAGGAGATTAGTCAATATGATTAAAAAAAAGAAAACTACTTACAATGACTACACAGTCAGTCCTGTTATACGTCAAGGTTTACAACATTGGGCTTATCGATTAACACCTAGTGACCTAAAATAAAATTAAGAATACAATTTCTGTCCTACTAATGTTATAAATAATTTTCTTGGTATATTAATAATGAGTAAACCTGGTAAATCATTAAAAGGATTGTGTAAAAAGTTGGGAGTACGTTTGACTGTTAAACGGGGTAAAAAAAGAGTGTACAAAAGCGTTAAAATTCTTAAAGAGCAATGTAAACGTAAAGTTAAAAAGAAGAAAAAAAAAGTTTTTAAGAGAAGGAGAAAGTTTGGAACAGAAAGAACTACAAAACGTGTAGTATACACTATAGGAGAACATCACTCGTATAATCACTCACATTATATATTGGACGAACTATTCAAATATTTAAAAAGTAATAATAAAATTCCATATATATTTACAGAATACGGGATGCTAAATCCTAGGGAATATAAACATTTACCAGATTATACAAATTATTTAACAACAATGTTTGATAGAAATTTTGTAAAAAACAATGTGATTCAAATAGATAAAAAACTTCATGAATTAACTAGTACTTTAGTAAAGTCACAATTATTTATAAAATATACGTGTAATGGATTGAAATTTTCATTTTTGTTTAATACAACTGATAAGAATAAACATAAAGTTGAAAACAATGAAGAATTTATTTCAAAATTAGATAATATTAATAAAAAAAATTATGAAATATTGACTAAAATTAGTGAAAAACCTAACATTAAAGACGTAACAACATGGAAAAAAGTAGAAGAAATATGCGATAAGCATGACATAGATAGTTATGCAAAAATTTTTACTGGTTCAGATGAAAACTTATTATTTATGAAAGGTTCGGCACAAAAAGCTGGGGATGAAATGAAAAAACATATTGATACTTTAGAGAATTTATTAATTAAAGGAATTGTATCAGAATACATAGATAATTTAGAAACTTTCATTCACAGTTATAACAAATGGAAGATTGAAGAAGATTTATTAAAAAAGAGATTTGAAAATGATGATTGGGCAGATATTGAAGATTATTATAAATTACTTTTTTGTGTGGTTATATGTGGCAATCGTCAGAATGAATGGACGAAAAAACAATTTAAAAAAATTAACGAAATATTTAATATTGGAAGTATAGAACATACACGAGCGGTGATGTTATCTGACTATCAAAAAATGGATGTAAGTTTTGGACAACTATTATATTTATCTATTCTAGCGAGAGACAAACATTTACAAAATA